>ERZ1026854.74-NODE-74-length-73579-cov-7.058280_pt1 | contig 73579 bp, 60 predicted proteins | sample MGYA00380157_ERZ1026854 | MGnify/ENA primary metagenome ERZ1026854 (study PRJEB33269, sample SAMEA4719793) | human gut metagenome | biome: human-associated habitat; feature: organic feature; material: feces | place: Cameroon | collected 2013-10 ...
GACTGGTCTTATTTTATCTGTCGGCTTTGCCTATAGAACGATTGAAGATTAGTATTAGTATAAAACAAATACCTGCATGGCTTTTACATTTTAAGAGCCATGCAGGTATTTTATATCTGATCAGCGTAAAATTCTCTGTTTCTTTTTCTGTACTCAGCAGGGGATATCTTTTCATGCCGCCTGAAAACCGTGCTGAAATAGCCAGCATCGGAAAAGCCCATCTGCCTGCCTATCTCCGCCACAGGGATATCCGAAAATTTAAGCAGACGCTTTGCCTCGCTTAGTCTGCACATCATAAGATACTCATTCGGGCGCATGTGCATGGTCTCCTTGAACACTCTGCACAGGTGCTGGGGCGTTATGCCTGCCAGCTCCGCAAGCACAGTCATGGGGAAATCCTTGCTGTAATTATCGTCAATGTAGTTCAGAACAGGCATGAGCAGGCTGCTTCTGTCCTTGCCCTCCTCCGTGGATTTGGCAGTGTGGTAAAATTCAAGGATATACTGATATATCAGCCCGGAACAGATGTAATTGCCGTATATCTTATCCGATTTCTGCTCAATGAACATCTTATTGTAAAGGCTGCACAGACTTTCGGTGCTTTCGGGACGGATAACGCAGGGCTTTGTCATTTCCAGCTCTTCGAGCAGAGCCTTGCAGGCGCTTCCGTCAAAGGCTGCCCACCTTACGTCCCAGCAGGCGGTCAGGGGATAATACTCATGGGGATAGTCCGCAGGCAGGAAGAACCATCTTCCCTCGGATACGGTAAGGGTCTGGTCATTGAAGCGCAGCTCTCCCGTGCCCTTTGCGCTGTAAAGTATCTGGTGCCACAGATATCCCTCAGGGCGTGATATCTGCCCCTGATATTCGCTGCCGCCTATTCCCGTAAGATAAAAGGGAAGCTTCTTTACCTGTGCAAATGTAGGGTATATGCTCTGGTTTACTGCCATAATGCTGTTCCTTTCGATAAAAATATCTGATTTATTATAGCTCCGTATTGCGCAGATGTCAAGAGTGTATTTTACTTTTTGAATATAAAATCTTCTGCATATGCCATTATGTGAAATGTGTATCAGCCTGCACTTTAACATTTTGAACATTATCTCTTTGAAGATATTCATAATCTTAAATTGACGTGAGCCGAAAACAGTGATAATATATAATCATCAAACATGAACACTGAGTGTTTATCGAAAGGAAGATGTTATGAACACACCTCTTGCACATACACCGCCTATGGGCTGGAACTCCTGGAACACTTTCGGCTGGAATATCAGCGAGGAGCTTATAAAGACCACCGCTGACTTTTTCGTTGAAAGCGGACTGAGAGACGCAGGCTACGAGTATATCGTTATCGACGACTGCTGGAGCGAAAAGCAGCGTGACGAAAACGGCAGGCTGGTTCCCGACAAGTACAAGTTCCCCAACGGCATCAAGCCCGTTGCCGATTATATCCATTCCAAGGGACTGAAATTCGGTATGTACTCCTGTGCGGGCACACACACCTGTGCAGGTCACCCCGGAAGCTTTGAGCATGAATTTCAGGACGCCGAGACCTTTGCAGAGTGGGGCGTTGATTACTTAAAGTACGACTACTGCTACAAGCCCAAGTCCGCTGACGGCGAGAACCTCTACAAGCGTATGGCAATGGCTCTGAGAAACTGCGGCAGGGATATCCTTTTCTCAGCCTGCAACTGGGGAAATGACGATGTTTACAGCTGGATAAGGGGATCGGGCGCACAAATGTTCCGTTCCACAGGCGATATCCAGGATAACTGGCAGTCAATAAAGAGCATTGCAGAATCTCAGATAGGCAGGGAAGCCTACGGCGGAGTTTACTGCCATAACGATATGGATATGCTGGTAGTCGGTATGCACGGCTGCGGTGACAACGCCGAGGTGCTGGGCAAGGTAGTAGGCGGCTGCACAGATACCGAGTACAAGACCCATTTTGCCCTTTGGTCGATAATGAACTCTCCTCTTATGATAGGCTGCGATGTAAGAAAGATGTCCGAAGCTGCCAAGGAGATACTCACCAACAAGGACATTATCGCCATCAACCAGGATATTGAGTGCAGAGGTCCCTACTGCATCAGGCAGTGGAACAATCCCGAGAACGTGTTCTCGCTTATAAAGCCTCTCAGCGGCGGCGATTATGCTGTGGGTATGTTCAATTTCAGCGACAAGAAAAGCGAGATGTCTCTCCAGTTCTATGATATCGGTCTGCCTGCGGCATCTGGCAGGGGACTGGAGCTTTACGACTGCTACTCCCATTCCGTCATTGGCACATTCTCCGAAAGATATGCGGCGCAGATCGAGTCACATGACTGCCTGATGTTCCGTGCAAAGGTAGTAAAGCTTTAATGGCAAACTACAAGACGTGCAAAAAATGCGGCTCGGAGCTTCTGGCGGACGATATTGCCATTCATCGCAAGCTTATAAGCAGGAATGCAGAAGAATTTCTCTGCATCGACTGCCTTGCGGAGCATTTCGGCTGTACCAGAAAAGACGTTGAAGAACTTATAGCATATTACCGTGAAAGCGGGAAATGCACATTATTCAGATAAAATAGAAACGAGCAGGCATTAGTTGCCTGCTCGTTTTCGTTAACAGTGTTACTGCTTATTTTTCTTGTGCCTGATCTTTATTTCGGGTATCGCCAGATTATCGAACACCATTTCATCGCCGCTGTCATTATCATCAGCGTCATTATCCGAAGCTTCATCGGCGGAGTCCACATGGATCTCGGGCACTGCCAGATTTTCGGAAAAATAGTCGATCTTATGCTTCTTATCTTTCATATAATTACCCCCGTTTCATCAGTTGATTATATTGATAAAAAATGTGATAACAAGACTGTTTATAAAGTCCGCAAACATACTTCCCACTATGGGTACAAGCAGATATGCCTTGACTGACGGAGCATATTTTTCGGTTATCGCCTGCATATTTGCCATGGCATTGGGCGTAGCGCCCATTCCGAATCCGCATACTCCTGCGGAAAGCACTGCTGCGTCATAATCATGTCCCATGGCATTGAACACCACAAAGTAGGAAAACAGCGCCATTATGATGACCTGCGCCAACAGCAGGACTATTAGGGGAAGTGCAAGCTCTGCCAACTGCCAGAGCTTCAGGGTTATCATGGCGATTCCCAGGAACAGCGACAGGCATATGCCGCCGATGTCGTTTATCTCGCCCATATGGATATGGAGCTTGCCTGTAAACTCATCAATATTTCTCATAAGCGCTGCTACGATCATAGAGCCGATATACACAGGGAATGTCATTCCCGTAAGGGAAAGCGCCCATGAAACTATAGTTCCTATTCCCATTGCAATAGCTATCTGATAAGCCGCAGGAGCGTACATACTTACGGAACGGTGATGCTTGTGCTCCTCTTCCTCAAGAATGGAAGCGTCCTCATTGGAAACTCCCTTGAGAAGATCATGCTTTATTATAAGCCTGCGTGCAACAGGGCCGCCCATAAGGGAACCGATGATAAGTCCGAATGTGGCTGCTGCGGTGCAGAAGGTGGTCGCTCCCTCGATGCCGAAATCCTCCAGCACTCCGCCGAATGCGCCCGATGTTCCGTGACCGCCCACCATGGGTATAGAGCCTGTACACATACCGATCAGCGGACTGATTCCAAGCAGCTCGGACAGTCCCACAGCCGCCAGATTTTGAGTGATTATCAGCACGCAAAGGCAGAACAGAAAGACCACCAGACTTATCCCGCCTGCACGCAGCACCTTGATATTTGCCTGAAAGCCAACAGACGTAAAGAACATTACCATGCAGACATTTTTAAGCGTTTCATCAAAAGTAAATTCCACTATGCCGAAAACATACAGCAGGCAGGAGACTACCGCAAATATTATTCCGCCCACAACGGGAGCAGGGATACAGAATGTCTCCAGAAAGCGGACTTTCTTTTTTAGAAACCCGCCCAGATACAGCACTCCCACGGCGACCGCAAGAGTCTGATACATATCAATATTCAGTGTGTGCAATACAATGAGCCTCCCTTAATTATCCTGAGCACCGAAAATAAAGCTGTTTCCGTCATTTTCGGGATCGGTGCTTACCGTTATGCCGACAGATGCGTAGTAATCGGCAGCCCCCTGATGAAAGCTGCAGGGGATATCCGACACAGCAAATTCGGTATCAGGCTCGGGAACGGCTACGGAATATTTTATGCTGCTTCTTTTGTCAAAGAGCAGAGCAGTTATGTCCTTTATCTGCTGACGGTCAGTGTCGGAATCGGCAACAAGCACGGCTTTTACGCCAATAGTTAGGATATCCTCGTCCTGACCGTGATATGTTCCCGCCGGTATGGTTATCTCGCTGTAGCCCCTGTAAATGTTCAGCATATATTCAATAGTGCGGCTGTCTGGAGCGATAATGCGGATATCCGTGCTTTCGGCAAGCTCGCTCACCACAGTGGCAGGAGTGCCGATTATAGCAAAAAAGGCATCTATATCGCCGTTTTCCAAAGCCGCAGCCGAGTCGCTGTAGGACATATAAACAGGCTCCACCGATGAAAAAGCCACACCCGCCGACAGCAGCAGATATTCGGCATTCTTCGCAACACCTGAACCCTCATCGCCCACAGATATCTTCTTTCCTTTAAGGTCAGCTATGCTGTTTATATCCGACTCGCTGCGGACGATTATCTGAAAAGCCTCGTCATAAAGCCCCGCAACAGCTCTCACGCCCGAAACAGGCTCATTTTCAAAGTCACCCACGCCGTTGACCGCTTCGGAAAGCACATCGCTCTGGACTATTGCCATATCAATAAAGCCCTCGTTCATCAGGCGCAGATTTGCCTGAGAGCCTGCTGTTTTCTTGACCTCAATGCCGCTTTCATCAAGCTCATGCAGCATAGTTCCGTAAGAATAATAGTTGCCGCCCGTGTTGCCCGTTCCGAGCTTCAGCGTCCCTGACTGCCCGCAGGAGCACAGCAGTGACACAGCCATTACTGAGGCAGCAGCGGTTGATAATAATTTCCTGATATTCATTAAATTCCGCCCTTCGGTTCATTTTGCCCATACATATATTTTATCAGACTTTATAGCGGATATAATTAAATAAATTGTCAAATGGCTGTTAATTTTGTGATGCAGGGGAGATATCAAAAAAACTGACCTATCAGATTGATAAGTCAGCCCTAATTATGTATCTGCCTGCTTGTCACTCAAATCCGGGTCTTTTCCGCTTTTCATATCATCAATGAGACATTTTACCCATACCTCGCTGAATACTTTCGTTACCATTTTGTATGTATCTTCGGGAGTGTTGGGGTCGTGAAAGGTAATGTCAAGCCTCATATCCATAGGAGTCTCCTTTTGCGGAATATATTTTTGAAAGCATTTCATATATATTCCCTGCTGATGGATATTATGCGGTCAAATTCTTCTTGCAATTTATTTCCATTTGTGTTACTATCTTATTATAACATGAAAAGGAAGTGCAGATATGCCACATTCATCAGGGGGAGGCTCCCACGGCGGAGGATCTCACCACAGCAGTTCATCACACAGCTCGTCACACAGATCATCGTCAGGCCCATCAAGGTGCATACGCACAGGATATTTTCCGGGTGCAACACGCTACAGATATTATCACAGGCATCAGCCCAGATATGTCTATGCCAATTATGATATCAGGAAAGGCCGCAGCCCTCTGCGCCTGCTCATGCTTCTGTTTTATATCCCGTTTTTCATAGCCATTGTGGGCATGGCAAGCGAAACATTCAGAGTTCCCCAAAGGCTTTCAACGGATTATGATGCCTCGCTCGTCATATCCGACTATATAAACGTGCTTGGCGACACAAAAGCTCTTGAAAATTCAATGATGGCTTTTTATGATGAAACAGGCATAACCCCCGCAGTTTTCACCGTTTATAACGAGGACTGGCAGGATAATTACAGCTCGCTGGAGAACTATTCATACGACCTTTATGTAAACGCCTTTGACGATGAAAAGCACTGGCTGATAGTATATTCCCAGCCCCAAGAGCCTGATTCTTCCTTTAACGACTGGTACTGGGAGGGTATGCAGGGCGATGACACATCGGACATACTCACCTCTGCCAAGGCAGACGGATTCAATTCCGACCTGCAGCGGTATCTTACGGATAATTCCATATCCGTTGCCGATGCCATAAGCCGTGCTTTTGATAACCTGACACCTAAGATAATGGAAAAATCGGTGGATACGTCAATGCTGTTCCCGTTCCTGTTTTTCGGCGGATTTATACTTATCCATGCTTATTTTATGGTATTTCACGACCCGTCAAGAAAGTACCGAAATGCGGAGGTTTGCCCTGAAAATGCACCTGTCGAAACGCAGTCACGTCCTGTACAGACTGTGCAGACAGTTCAGCCCCCCGCACCTGCCGCACATGAAGAAAGCTGCCCATACTGCGGCGGCAGCTATGTACCCGGCAGAGACAAGCGCTGCCCCTATTGTCAGGCTTTGCTTGATTATTCCCACGATACAAACGAATAACATAAAAACAGGAGTGTCCCATAGCGGAACCACTCCTGTTTTGTTATAAGCTTATATATTTTCCCGTGATGCTGTTTTTGTCATTCATTATCTCAACGGGCGTGCCCGATGCTACTATCCTGCCGCCCGCTTCTCCGCCGCCGGGACCCATGTCAATGATGTAGTCCGCATTGCGGATAACGTCAAGATCATGCTCGATAACAACAACAGTCGCACCGTTGTCAATAAGCGTCCGGAACACGCCAAGAAGAGTGCGAACGTCCAGCGGGTGCAGTCCGATGGTAGGCTCATCAAACACAAATACCGAGTCGGACTGCAATCTGCCCATTTCGCTGGCAAGCTTCAGTCTCTGAGCCTCTCCGCCCGAAAGGCTGGGAGTTTCCTCACCAAGTGTAAGGTAGCCCAGTCCCAGCTCCTTCAGGACTTTCAGACGCTGATATACTGTCTTCATATCTTTGCAAACATCAAGGGCTGAATCCACGTCCATATCCATAAGCTCAGGCAGAGATATTGTAACACCTGCCGCAGTCGTAAGCTTTACAGCCAATGCGTTCTTGCTGTAGCGTGAACCGTGACATTCGGTGCAGGGGACTGTTACATCGGGCAGGAACTGCACATCAAGGCTGATAGTTCCCGTTCCGTCGCATACAGGGCACCGCAGACTGCCAGTATTATAGGAAAATTCGCCTGCTTTGAGCTTTCTGCTTTTTGCATCGGCAGTGGCAGCAAATATCTTTCGCAGCTCATCATGCACGTTGGCATAAGTGGCAATGGTGGAGCGGACATTTATTCCGATAGGCGTTGCGTCTATGAGCTTGACGTGGCTGATGTCCTCAGCCGTGATGTCTTTTATATGCTGCGGCATCGCTTTTCCCTCAGTCAGAGCCTGCAGGGCAGGCACAAGACTTTCAAGCACAAGCGTGGTCTTGCCCGAACCAGATACCCCCGTGACAACCGTGAGCCGTCCCTTGGGTATATCGGTTTCAAGGGGCTTTACAGTGTGTACCTGCGATGTGGCAAGATGTATCCTGCCAATATCAAACATTTCGCCGCTTTCCGCCTGAGGGCGAATAACAGACTTTGCCTTTCCCGAAATAAACGGTCCTATCTGCGATTTTTCGTTTTTGCAGATATCTTCAAGCGTTCCCTCGGCGACGACATATCCGCCGTTTTTGCCTGCCTTTGGCCCCATTTCAATAAGCCAGTCTGCTTCTTTAAGTATCTGAGTGTCGTGATCGACCAGCAAAACGGAATTTCCGTCAGCTATAAGGTCGTGCATAACGCCGTTAAGTCCCGTGATATTTGATGGGTGAAGCCCGATAGACGGTTCATCAAGCACATACAGCACGCCTGTTGTGCGGTTTCTCACGGCACGGGCAAGCTGCATACGCTGGCGTTCGCCTGTTGACAGGGTGGAGGCGGCTCTGTCAAGGGTGAGATATCCCAGTCCCAGATCCATAAGGCGCTTTGCGACAGTTTCAAACGACTCGCAGATGCTTTCCGCCATCGGTCTCATTTCAGCGGGAAGTGAACAGGGGACAGCCGCCACCCAGTCAACCAGCTCTTCAAGGCTCATTTTGCAGGCTTCGTCCAGCGTTATATTGCAAAGCTTCGGCTTTCTTGCCTTTTCCGAAAGCCTTGTGCCGTGGCATTCGGGGCAGACCTCTTCTTTCAGGAATTTTTCCACACGCTTCATGCCCTTTTCGTCCTTGACCTTGGCAAGGGCATTTTCTACGGTATAAACTGCATTGTAATAGGTAAAATCCAGTTCTCCCGCCTGATTTGACTTTTTCGCCTTGTAAAGTATATGCTTCTTTTCCGCAGGGCCGTTATATACTATGTCCTTTTCACTGTCGGTAAGCTCACGGAACGGAACATCTGTCCGCACGCCCATTTCACGGCATACGTCTGTCATAAGCGACCACATCAGGCTGTTCCACGGAGCTACCGCACCCTCATCAATGGATAAAGAATCATCGGAAACCAGCGTTGTGATATCAACTGTGCGAACCATTCCCGTTCCGCCGCATCTTCGGCAGGCACCCTGACTGTTGAACGCCAGCTCCTCGGCAGATGGCGCATAGAAATGCTCGCCGCACTGCTGGCACACAAGGTCATGCCCCGCTGCAACATCAAGAGTAGGCACATGATAATGCCCGTTGGGACAGCAGTGCTCTGCCAGACGTGAAAACATGAGCCTCAGGCTATTGAGCAGCTCAGTTCCCGTTCCGAATGTGGAGCGTATTCCCGGAACTCCCGGGCGCTGATGAAGAGCCAGCGCCGCAGGAACGTACAATACTTCATCGACCTGAGCCTTTGCCGCTTGTGTCATACGCCGCCGTGTGTAGGTGGAAAGCGCATCAAGATACCGCCTTGACCCCTCCGAATAAAGCACGCCCAGCGCAAGAGAAGATTTGCCCGAGCCTGAAACGCCCGCCACCGCAACTATTTTATTGAGAGGCACATCAACATCTACATTTTTAAGGTTATGTACCCTTGCACCTCTCACAAGAATTTTATCAGTCATAAGATCACCTTACTGTATTGTAGTTACACAGTACAGCATAATACAAATGAATAAGAAATTCAAGAGCATACGGGTGAATTTTTATAATTTCTCCAGGGTTTCGTCTCTGAGCTTCAGGCTTTCGAGCCACAGCAGGATAGTGTCCATAGCAAGCTTCTGATTGCCGCAGCTGCAATGGTCAGCGCCCTGCTCCTTTTCAGTTATCTCACGGGCAGCAACAGATTTTGCATTTTTCAGCACGAGCATATGCCTGCCTATTGCCGCACGGCACGCCATAGTGTCCTTGCTGCCGCCTATGATAAGATAATCCTTTGTAAGCTTGTCGGCAACAGGACGAAGATCAATGCTCCACAGAAATTTTGCCAGCTTATATGTATTTGTGGTTCCCATTCTGTGAAAATATGTGCGGAAGAAAGCCATTCCCTTGCCCTTTTTGGCCGCATAAATAATGTTTATGAGCCACCCGAAGCCGTACAGCATTATATTCAGCAGCCCGATAATAAGTCCGTTCACAGCACCGTTGTCCGCAAAGTTCATTTTAAGCGCACCGAACTGCGCCATGCTGACGCATTTTGTCACCCTGTCATCAAAAGCAGAAGCTCTGGGAGCAAAAAATCCACCGAGTGACTGACCTACAATGATAACATCGTGAAGATCAAAATACTTTGTTATTGCCATAACAGGCTTTTCCCACTCAACTATCAGGGGAGCGCCGTTTATTCTCAGGCATTCGCCCTGTCCCGGGCCTTCAAAGAGATATACCGTATATCCATGCTCACGTAGATACTCGCATTCGGCGAAAAATTCCTCATAGCTTGAGTCAAATCCGCCGTGCATAACGATAACACCCTTTGATTTTTCTGGATTGAATCTAAGCGTGGGCATGGTATAGCCCTCATACGGCACGTTTATAAGCTCGACCAGAGGGGAATCGCCGCTGAAAAAATCGGCATAATACTGATGAAAAAGCTCTCTTGCCTTTTTCCATGCAGCAAGTCCGTCAGGATCTTCCCAGTCGGTGTAAAACTCAGCCATACGGTAAAGTGCAGACGCATTCTTTAAGTGACCCTCGGCTAACTCCTTGTCAGCACGATTTTTCAGAACGCTGTAAAATTCGCCTGTGTTTTTAATTGTAGGACCAATTTCACGGGCAACCTCAGGGTCGCAGCCGTCAAGGTTCACCAGACGGTTCAGCTGGAAGCTGATGCCTGCGTCATCATTAAGCTTGTGCATTCCCACAGGCAGTTTGATAGGCTTAGTGATATCATATTTTTCCATAGCAGTTCGCCTTTCAGATCAAAGAGTTTTGAGAAATTCTTTCATATCGTCTATGTAAGGCTCAGGGCGCATAACAAGTCCCAGATGTCCGCCATAGGTGGTTTTTACTGCGGGAGATGAAAATATATCCGCAAGCTTCTTTGAATCTTCCTTTTCAAACATATCGTTTTCGGGGATAAGCACAAGCACCTTTCCGTCAAGATAAGCAAAGTCCTTTTTATCAAAGGGCTTCATGCTGAAAATATCCATAGTTGCTTTCAAAGCACGGATAAACGAATAACGGAATTTCTCGTCAGAACCCACACATTCAAGGAACGATGTTCCGTAGGCTTTTTCCTCTTCGGTCTCATTTCTGAAATGCCTCTGCACTGATGCAATAAGCATACTTTTAAGCTTTTCAAATTTAAGCTTTTCGACATACTTCCTATAAAGAGGGAATACAAGCTTTTCCTTTTTATTTTTCTTAACATACTGCGAATCCACCGTCAGCGTGGAAACCATTATAAGACCGCCAACCTTGTATTTCTTTGCATACAGCTGCGCAAGAACTCCGCCGTCGCTGATGCCGCACAATACAGGCTTTTCAATGCCCAGTTTTGCGAAAAGTGCATGAAGCAGATCAGCCATTTCATCATTCTTGCTGACCTCAACAGGATAGTTCATCATTATCACACGATAATCATTTTCAAGCGCCGAAACATATTTGATCCAGGAATGATAGATGTCCATTCCGTTGAGGAATACTACAGTCTGCTTTCCGCTGCCTGTATCGACCACCTGAAAATCATGCCCCAAGACCGTTACCTTGCCAAATTTGTGTGTGCTGAAAAATTCATTGTAATCTTCTGAAAATTTTCTCATATTATATCGCCCTTTCCGCTTATATATATTTCAATGGTGCGCAGTATCACCTGAATACTGTTCTCTATGGAAGCCTTTACCATGGTGTCGCTGTGCTCTCTTATGGCGTAGATAGATTTTATAAGGTTAATAAAGGTTCCCACATCAACGCCGTCACGCACGTCATTTATCAGTGATAGCCAGAGCTGAGCCGTTTTTAGCTGAGCATCGGGGTCAAACAGATCCTGCTTTTTTATGTGCTTTTGCAGCCAGAAAAAATCATTGACCGTAAGACCGCCCATAAGGTCATAATCGGAGTGGATATACATATTAAAAAAGCTGATAAATTCATGTGTCGACATCTGCCGCCGACCGTTCAGTGCGGCAAGCAGCATTTTCTCTGTTTCTTTGTTTGCATAATCAGCAATTTCAAGGATAAAGTCCTCCTTTGAGTCAAAGAAAATGTAAAAGCTGCCCTTGGCGATCCCCACAGCGGAGGTTATTTTCTCCACAGACATTCTTTGCAGCCCCAGCTCTCTGCTGAGCCTTATTCCCGCAAGTATCAGTTCATGCCGCAGTTTTGTCATTTCTTCTTCTGTAAAAGCTATCGGCATTAGCACACCTCATTTCTGTGACCGTTTCTATTCATTTTGGTCACAGCCATATGTTACCATATGCTAACTATGATGTCAAGCTATTTTGGAATGATTTGTTAAAGTTGTATATTTGCAACAAAATCTCATAAGGTTTTATGTATAAAAAAATCGCAGAAGCCAGTATTGACCTCTGCGATTTAAAATGATATTCAGAATATTTGCTTATCACTTAACAGTATAAAATCCTGCGCTCTTGGCGGGAACGGTTATCCTGCCGTTTTCGGCAGAAGCCTTACCGCCGAAGCTGTAAATGCTTTCGCCAAGTGAAAGACTGCTTGCAAAGGAAACCTCTCTGTCAGCGGGATTGATGATAACAAGTATCTTTTCGTCACCGCTGCTTCTTACATATGCAAGGGGATATGCGTTCTTTTCGGCATATACAAATTCTATCTCGCCCTTGCTGAGAAGCGCCTTGTGTGACTGCCTTATTTCTATAAGCCTGTTTATCTCATGCCACAGGGAGCTTTCATCTGCCATTTCTGCAGCAGCAGTAGGTCTGTCGGCACTTTCGTCCTGCCTGATGTACAGGGCTTCCTTGGGTGCAGAACTGAAACCGGCGTTTGTTGTGCTGTCCCATTGCATAGGTGAACGTGACCCGGTTCTGTTATATCCGCCCTCAACAGATGTAAGTCCCTCAACATATCTCATGCCGATCTCATCGCCATAATAAATAAAAGGTGCTCCCGGCATTGAAAGCAGGAATGCAAAGGCAATTTTCAGGTTATCGCCCTTGATGGTGCGTGCCAGTCTGTCCATATCATGATTGCCTGAGGGAATGCAGATAAGTCCCTTTTTCTCGGACTTTTCGTAATTCTCCTTATACTTTGCCACGAACTCGGAAACATCTCCCTTGCCTCTGTCGGAGAAGAAAGGTTCCTCGCAGCGGAAAAGGTCATTGTAATGAGACGGGCCGAAGTGGAGCAGGAAATCCATATGGAAACCGCCCTGAATGGACTTGTCAGGCTCGCCCCATTCGGATACCATTGCAGCCTCGGGAAATTCCCTGTCAAGAAATTCTCTTACATTCTGCCAGAGCTTGATAGTGCCCTTGCTGTCCTCATCGTTCTTGACCAGTGAGCCTGCCATATCCACACGAAAGCCATCGCAGCCCATTCCCAGCCAGAAGCGCATAACGTCCTTCATAGCTTCAAGAGTTGCCTTGGGGCCCTCTGCGTCCATAGGCTGCTGCCAAGGGCGCTCGCACTTATAGAAGCCGTAGTTCAGCGCAGGCTGATGAGAAAAGAAGTTTACCGCACAAGTTCCGTCTCTGTCGGAAAATCCGCTTATGCTGCCCATTCCCTGAGGGCTTTCCCAAATAGTGTCAGTCCAAACATAGCGGTCAGTGTATTCATTCTTTTCAGCCTTCATGGATTCCTTGAACCACTTGTGCTGAACGCTTGTGTGTCCCGGAACAAGGTCAAGAAGAACGTGCATATCACGCTTGTGAGCCTCATCAAAAAGGTGCCTGAGATCCTCGTTGGTTCCGTATCTGGGAGCGACCTTGCAGTAGTCGGAAACATCATAGCCCGCATCGCCGAAAGGTGACTCGAAGCAGGGATTTATCCAGATAGCGTTGCAGCCCAGCTTCTTGATATAATCAAGCTTTTCGATTATTCCGTTGAAGTCGCCGATACCGTCACCGTTGGTGTCGTTGAACGACTGGGGGTATATCTCGTAAAAAACTGCGTTATCAAGCCACTTTGCCATAAAAAATTACCGTCCTTTCAAAAATATGAATCGTTATATATTTCACATTATTGCTTTCTGGTTATATAATACTACTTTTGACTGTGCATTTCTATCAAAAAAGCACTATATAATAATACTATCCTACTTTTTAAAACGGCTAAACAAAAAGCACCGAAGCAGATATCCGTTTCGGTGCCAATGTTGAAGCTTTGTATTGCCTATCCTGTCAATGCTGATTTATGTCAGCCACAGAATCTCGCTCCACCAGCTGTGTATGAAGCTGCACCGAATTTATCTGTATGCCGCTTTTTATCTGCTGCATTGTGAAAAATGCAGCTTTTCCAATGTGAAGTCTGTTCTGATAAATAGTTGTCAGCGGAGGAACGCAGCACTCGGAAATTGGCAGATTGTCATAGCCGGTGATGCTTATATCCTGCGGAATACGATATCCTGCTTTTGTAAGTTCCTTTATGGCGTTTGAAGCGAGCACATCGCTTATGCAGATGATAGCTGTTACATTTTCTTTTGCGATATCCAGTACCATTCTTTTGATTCTCTTGCCCGAGAAATGCCCGTACTTGATAATGCTTTCCGAAACAGGTATCCCCAAAGCACTCAGATTATTCACATATGCGTTTTTTCGCTCTATGGTGACTATGCTGTCAGCTTCGCCGCCAAGGAACCCTATTTTCCGATGACCTTTTGCATAAAGGTACTTCACCGCCTGAGTTATACCATCAGCATTATCACAGCCGACTCTTGCCACAAGGGGATTTTCAATGTAGTTGTCAAGCACTACCATGGGTATGTTATGTCCACGGTTACGCTGGATAAAGTCAATATGCGGACGAAATCCGAGGAAGAAAATGCCCTCGTAATTCTTATCAATGACCAGATGGTCATAGTCACCTGTGTTGACCTGATTCTCAGTAACCGAGATTATGTTTATACCCATATTATTTTCGATGGCAGCCGCCTGAACACCTGCTATTATCTCATAGCCGAATTGATTACTTGAACTGTAATATATTCCATAAACAAGAATGACAACATTTTTCTTTCTTGTCATTCTTTCAGGACTAATATGATATCCCATTTCCAAAGAACACTTCAATATACTTTCACGTGTTTCTTCACTTATGTCGGTTGCACCTGATATAGCTTTTGAAACAGTGCTCTTTGCAATCCCCAGCTTGTCTGCAATGTCTTGAATAGTAACTTTTTTTCCCAATTACCATTCCTCCCTTACTGCATTATACCTCATCTTACAAGTAACCTCAATATCAATCAACCCTTTACTGCACCGCCTGTAACACCTTCAACATAATACTTCTGCATTGAGATGAACAGAGCTGCAATAGGAATCGATACGAGAACTGCACCTGCAGCAAACTGTGTGTAATATGCGCCGATAAATTCTCTTTCAAGCATTTTGAACATTCCGAGAGCAACAGTATAGCTGTCATATTCGGAGCCGCAGATGATACTCGGGAAGATGTAATCTACCCATGGTGCCATGAAAGACGTGAGTATAGTATAAACGATTATGGGCTTTGAAAGGGGAAGTGTTATCTTGAAGAACACCTGAGACTTTGTGGCTCCGTCAAGGTAAGCTGATTCATCAAGTGCCTTGGGGATAGTGTCGAAGAAGCCCTTGGCTATGTAATACTGAAGTCCCGCACCTGCGATATACACCAGTGTAAGGCACACAAGAGGATTGCTCAGAAGATTCATACCTTTGAGGATATAGTAAACAGCGATCATGGACATAAATCCGGGGAACATTCCAAGGATAAGCGCCACATTCATAATAGGCTTTCTCATTTTAAAGCGCAGACGGCTCAATGTAAATGACACAGCAAGAACGATGAGAGTAGAGCCAAGGCATGAAACTATTGAAACTATAAGAGTGTTCATGAACCATTTTGTGAACTTGAACTGCTGATCCTGAGTTATAAGGTTAACGTAGTTGTTGACCGTAAATCCCTTTGGCCAGAAGTAGCTGGTGTATGAACCAGGCTCTGCACGGAACGATGTGAGGATCACCCAGCAAAGGGGGAGTATCCAGATTATTCCCAGAACCAGCAGAAGCACCTGAACAAATCCGTTGGTGAATTTCTGCTGTGCTGTATATGACTTTCGAAGCGACTTAGCCATTACTGAAACGCCTCCTCATTATTGTAGGACTGAGAATTGCGGAAGGTTATGAGCGAAATAACGGAGCAGATGACAAACACAAGAATACCGATGGTCGAAGCGTAGCAGTAATCTCTTGAATTAACTGTCAGCTTGTAGAGCCATGTTACCAGCAGGTCTGTCTTTCCTGCCTGGTAGTAATCCAGTGTTGCGGGAGTTCCGCCTGTAAGGAAGTAGATAACATTGAAATTATTGATGTTTCCGATAAACTGTGTGATAAGGTAAGGAGTTGTAACGAAAAGCACATATGGCATTGTGATCTTGCTGAACATTACAAAGGGAGAAGCGCCGTCCATTCTTGCAGCCTCGTAAAGGTCATCGGGAATGTTCATAAGAATGCCTGATGTGATAAGCATAGTGTAGGGGATACCTATCCAAAGGTTAACAAGGATAACCATAATTCTCGCCCATGTGGGGTTTGTGAAGAAAGGCAGAGGAGAACTGATAAGTCCCAGCTCCATAAGAAGCACGTTAACAGGACCTGATTCAGCCAGCATATTCTTCATTACCAGCAGAGAAACGAACTGGGGAACTGCTATAGCCAGAACGAAAAGCGTTCTGTAGAACGACTTGAACCTTACGCCCTTTTTGTTGATGAGCATTGCAAGGATAATTCCGAAAACATAGTTAAGAAATGTGGCAAATACAGCCCAGATGAGTGTCCAGCCGAGAACTGGCCAGAATGTGTTTGCAAGAGTTGAATTTGCACCCAGCATTGTCTTGAAGTTATCGAGACCGACCCATGTAAATAGGTTTGCGGGTACCTGATGATCCTTGTCATAGTTTGTAAATGCAAGGAGTATCATGTAAACAAGGGGAATGACGGTAAATACCAGAACGCCTGCAATGGGGAATGCAAGAAGAGTTTTGTGGAACTTGCCGTCCAGCAGCTCTGCAATGTCGTCTTTGAATTTGGGAAGCTTAGAGCCTGCCTTTTTAAGTCTTTCAGCCTCCGCAGCAGATGAGATGCTGTTTACATAAAGCACTATGAAAACTGCGGTTATGAACAGAGCAAGTATTCCGTAAAGAAGAATGAGCATTGAGTTATCGCCGTTTTCACGCATTACGTCAATTCCCAGCTCTTCATCGAAATACCAGCCTCGCTGAACTGTTCCCAGAGTTTTAAGCCCTGCAATGCAGGCAGCTCCGCCGGATATCATATACCATATATAAGCAACTTCCGCTATAAGGAACAGCAGACCCTTTATTATCTGCCCTCTGAAAAGATTGCCTGCGCCCATCATCACGTATGAAAGCTTTGTGAGAGCGCCGTCCTTTACAAAGGTAGTTCCGTAGTTTTTAAATCCGTTTCCTATCGCCCTGAAAAAGCCCGCAGCTGCCTTGGGGATCCCCCTGAAAAATCCTGCAAGACCGCCTGCAATATTTTTGGCTGCGCTGTAAGCTTTAACGCCGAGCTTCTTATACCATGGCAAGATATAATATTCTGCTGCTGTCATATCGATCCCTCCATAAAATTTTTCCGATATTTCAAGCCTGATACAGCTTTAAGCAAACGTCTGAAAATATCAGGCGCTTGTTTAAAGCTGTTTTCCGCAGAGCGTGCTGCGGAAAACAAACTTTAATTTATTTAACAAAGGAAGATGAAGAAAAAGAAGAAACGTGTTTTATGTTATCAGTTTTCGGAGGTAAGAGCCGAAAGAACGGATTCAACGTACTGATCCAGTTTTTCCTGGAGATTGTCGGTGGTGATATTGCCTGCGATAAGATCCTGACCGAATGCCTCTGCAGGAGTCCAGTAATTGCCGCACTGAGGAATGGAGGTCTGAACTGTAGCATACTGAGCCTGCTGTGCAAGAGCTGCGACTGCTGCGTTGGAGTAAAGCTTTTCGGTGTCGTTTGCAAGCTTGGTGTTTGTGGGAGCGAGAGAACGTTCCTCAAAGTTGATAACCTGATTGTCATAGTTTGTGAGCCATTCAGCAAGTGCCATTGCATCAAGAGGATTCTTAGTTTCGGAGTTTACACCAATGATCTTGAAGTTTGCCATACCGCCCATCTGAACTTCTTCACCGTTTGAAAGCTTGAAGCTGGGAAGCTTGGTAGCTGCATAGTTATCACCGAGAGAAGCCTGGATATCGGTAGCGTTCCATGTACCTGTTACAGCAGCTGCGATAGAACCGTCCGCAAATCCTGCCTTGACAAGACCGTCATCGAAGTTAGCGCCGAACTTAGGGTTCTTTACAAGGTCGATAAGATATTCGCCAACGAGAAAGCCTCTGTCATTATTGAAATCGCACTGTGTGGGGTCTGTGCCGTCATCTCCGAAAAGCTTGCAGCCTGCTCCGAAGAAGAATGCGGACTGATACCAGCCGTTATCAACATCAAATGCAAAGTTTGTGGCAGTACCGGGAATATCCTTTGCAAGCATGGTGTCCAGTGAAAGTACCTCGTCCTCTGTGAACTTGGACTTATCGTAGTACATAAAGTATGTATCCGAAACATAAGGATAGCCGTAAAGCTCGCCGTCAACAGTCGCTGCCTGAATAGAAGGTGCGGTGTTGTTTGCAACGATCTCGTCCTTGTTCTTGGTCACTCTGTAAAGAGCGCCTGCGGAAACAAGCTCACCGGTCTGGTCGGAAGCGAAGCCGAAAACGTCAGCGCCTGCGGAAACGTCCTTGAGAATCTCCTTCTTTGCATCAGCCTCGCTGACAACGCCGTAGTTGAAAACGTAGTTTTTGTCGGGATTTGCAGCTGCAAAGGATTCGCACATTCTCTTCAGATAATCCTGACCTTCCTGTGAACCCCAGACTGTAAGGGTAACAGTATCGCCCGAACCCGAGGACGCTGCTGCATTTCCTGTGCTGTCAGCTGAACCAGATGTGCTGTCAGATGCTCCGCAGCCTGCCATAAGTGTTCCTGTAAGAGCAATAGCGGTGAGTGTACTTATAAGCTTTCTTGTTTTCATAATATTTCTCCTCCTGTAAATTATATCCATATCCTTATCTTGTTTCGACACTTTTATTTTGTTTCGAAACACTATTCAAAGTATAACATCTAAATCTGAGTCTGTCAAGCTATTTTACTAATATTTTTTTTCATAAAGAGCATTTTTTTGTTGATTTGTAACAACCAACAAAGTAAAGCTTGTATGATTATTAAAAATGACTATATTTTCCTGATCTTCCAGATGTCCTCGGCATATTCGGCGATAGTCCTGTCTGAACTGAACTTGCCGGCACTGCACATATTTATCCAGCACTTTCTTGCAAACGCAATTCTGTCCTTATAGTCGGCATTTACTCTGAGCTTGGCATCAACATAAGCCTTCAGGTCGCCTATAACATAGTAATTATCCGCTCTGTGCCAGCTTGCACCGTCCATAAGCGAGAAGTAAAGCTCTCTGAACATACCTGTTCCGCCGTCGTCAAGAGTACCGTCAATAAGAGCGTTCAGCACACGCTTTATCTCAGGATCGCTTTCGGCAAGGGCACGGGGGTCATACTTGGGGAGTATGGTCTCCAGCTCTTCAACGGTTGCGCCGAAAATATAGTTGTTTTCTGCGCCTGCTTCCTCGGCTATCTCCACATTTGCGCCGTCAAGAGTTCCGAGAGTCACTGCGCCGTTGAGCATAAGCTTCATATTGCCCGTGCCCGATGCCTCTGTACCTGCCATGGATATCTGCTCAGAAACATCTGCAGCCGCAACAAGCTTTTCCGCATAGGTAACACGGTAGTTGCTTACAAATATAACCTTGATGATATCCCTCGTGTCGGGGTCGGAAGCCACAAGCCTGCCTATCTCGCCGATAAGCTTAATTATTCCCTTTGCACGGTAATATCCCGGAGCAGCCTTAGCGCCGAAAATAAACGCAGTGGGGACCATATCCCTGTGTTTGCCGTCCTTTATCTCATAGTAAAGATACAGTATTGAAAGGGCATTCATAAGCTGACGCTTATACTCGTGGAGACGCTTTATCTGTATATCGAATATCATCTCAGGGTCAAGCTCGATATTCTCACACTTTCCGATATAATCGGCAAGGCGGCATTTGTTTTCATGCTTTATAGCCATAAATCTTCTGAGGATATCCTCATTATCGGCATACTTTTTCAGCTCTGCCAGGCGGTCAAGGTCAGTTATCCAGCTGTCAGTGCCCAGAAGCTCCGTAATAAGAGCGGAAAGCTGAGGATCGCACAAAGCAAGCCATCTTCTCTGAGTAATGCCGTTTGTCTTATTCTGAAAACGTTCGGGATAAAGCTTGTACCAATCGCTGAGAACGGTATCCTTCAGCAGTTCGGTATGTATCTTCGCAACGCCGTTTACATAGGTGGAAGCATACACAGCCATATTTGCCATATGAACGGTATCATTGCCGATCAGGCGCATATTGTCCCTGCTCTCAGCACTGACGTTTCTGCGGATAGTCTCGGAATGGAAATGTTCGTTTATCATAATGATGATGCTGTAAATTTCGGGCAGTATCTCCTTGATAAGACCTGCACTCCACTTTTCCAGAGCCTCAGCCATAATAGTGTGATTGGTGTAGCAGAATACTCTGCGGGCAGTATCAAATGCCTTCTCAAAGGAATATTTTTCTTCCGTCATAAGTCTGCGGATAAGTTCGGGAATAGCAATAACAGGGTGGGTGTCATTGAGCTGGATAACGTTGTAATCCGCAAAGCTGCTCATATCACCGAAAACAGTCCTGTGCTTCCTGATAAGGTCAGCAACGGCAGCGGCGCTGAAGAAATACTCCTGACGCAGTCTCAGCTTTTTGCCCTCATAGGTCTCATCATTTGGATAAAGCACACGGGAGATATCCTCCGCACGGCGTTTAAGCTCGCTTGCTTCTGAGAATTTTCCGCTGTTGAACAGTTCAAAATCAAAACCATTCTCGGTTTCAGCCTGCCACAGTCTGAGAGTTCCCACATTTTCGCAGCCATAGCCGATGACAGGGTAGTCATAGGGCACAGCAAGCACGTCCATATCCGCATAATGAACCTTAACGCTCTCATTTTCACGCCTGATGCTCCAGGGGTCGCCGAAGCGTGACCAGTCATCGGCCTTTTCACGCTGGAAGCCGTCCTCGATCGTCTGCCTGAATAATCCGTATTTATAGCGTATGCCGTAACCGTCAAGCGGGAGTGAAAGGGCAGCGGCACTGTCAAGGAAGCAGGCAGCCAGTCTGCCAAGACCGCCGTTTCCGAGAGCTGCGTCCTCTATCTCCTCCATATCGTTTATATCAGCGCCCACATTTTTCAGCGCCTGTGATACATCATCTGTCAGACCAAGGCACAAAAGATTGTTATATATCGCTCTGCCCACCAGAAATTCCATTGATAAATAGCTGGCTTTTCTTGCGTGGTCATGAGCAGCCCTGCTTTTGTCCCATTGGGAGCGAAGCTCATTCATCACAACGGCGGACACGCTGTTATGTATCTGCTCGGGAGTATATTTTGCCGATGCACCGTACTTTTCCAGCTCTGTCCTGATTTTTTCCTGTAAGTTTTCGATCTTCATGGCTCACTTTTCCTTTCTGTTGCATATTTGGGTAAGTCTGTTCAGCATTGCTGCGTTTTCATGGGAGAAATCGGATTCTACGGCTCTCCACCGCCAGTTATTGCCGATAGTGGAAGGGATATTTATGCGTGCCTCGCTGCCGTATCCGCAAAGCTCCTGAATGGTGGTCATGGCAATATCTGCGGTGCTCTGCCATGCAAGCCTGATAAATCCGTGGGGGATATCCGCATTTCTGCGCACATTCAGGTATTCACGGCAGAATTTGTTGTCACTGCGACTGTTGGAGCTCACCCAGCCTGCGACCGTGTCACTGTCGTGGGTGGAGGTGTAAACCGTGCAGTTGGTGTTTGCATAATTCTGAGGCATATACTCACTTTTTCCCTCAGGGTCAAAGGCAAACTGCAGCACCTTCATACCCGGATAGCCGGTTCTTTTGAGCAGTCTGCGTACTGCGGGGGTAATGATGCCAAGATCCTCCGCAATAATGCCGCCCTTTCCTGTCCGTTTTATGATCTCGCCAAACAGATCAAAGGAAGGTCCCTGCCGCCATGAACCGTTTCTTGCGACCTTATCGCCGTAGGGAATGGCATAATACCGCTCAAAGCCGATAAAATGGTCGATGCGGACGATATCATACAATTTTTTTGCATATGATACCCGCTCTGTCCACCAATCGAAATTCTCCGCTTTCATCTGTTGCCAGTTGTACAGAGGATTTCCCCAAAGCTGACCGTCTGCTGAAAAACAATCAGGAGGGAATCCTGCTACAGCCGTCGGCAGTCTTTCATCATCCAGCTCAAACAATCGGGGAGCGCTCCACACATCACAGCTGTCATATGCACAGTAGATGGGGATATCGCCGATTATCTGTATGCCGTTATCGTTGGCATATGCTTTCAATCGCTCCCACTGCCGGGTAAACTTGAACTGCATGAACTTCTGGAAGCCTATCTCATCTGCATACCTTATGCGTGCCTTTTCCAGAGCAGACTCATCACGCATTCGCAGCGGTCTTTCCCATTCGTTCCATGGTCTGCCTCCGTGAACGCTTTTAAGCGCCATAAACAGGGCATAATCCTCCAGCCAAGGGTTGCTCTGCGAAAAATTCTCCAGCTGCTTTAAGTTCTCGCCGTCACGGATAAAGCGCTGATATGCCTTTTTCAGGACCGCATAGATGTTGGCGTATATCGTTCCGTAGTCGATGTATCTCTCATCTGTGCGCCACTTTATATCGGCATATTCCGCCTTTTCCAGCAGACCCTCGTACTCCAGCGTTTCAAGGCTGATGAAGTAGGGATTTCCTGCGTGTATCGAAAAGCTCTGATACGGCGAATCGCCGTAGCTTGTAGGCGATAGGGGAAGTATCTGCCACAAAGACTGACCGCATTCTTTCAGGTAATCGACAAAGCTATAAGCCTCCCTGCCCATTGTTCCGATGCCGTAATCATTCGGCAGACTGGCAATGTGGAGCAGGATACCGCTTTTTCTCATATTATCAGCTCCTTTGACCTATATTTTTCGTGGATTCTCCCTGTATGTATTCTGCATTGAGACGAATATGCACCGCAGCACCGTTATGCTCCGTCATATCCATAAGCATATTCACAGCCGTTTCGGCGATCTTATCGGCAGGCTGCCTGAATGTAGTTATCCTTGGGGTGCTGAACTGTGCAAGCTCCAGACCGTCAAATCCTATCACGGATATATCACCCGGTACTTTCAGTCCGCTGTCAAACACAGCCCGCACAGCACCCACGGCAATTATGTCCGACATGGCAATTACAGCCGTAATATCACTGTGAGATGCCAGAAGCCTTGCCGTATGCTCATATGCCGACCTGAAAGAAAATCCGCATATTTCCGTCATTTCATCGTGTCCGCCAATGTCGTAAGCATCAAGTGCAGAACATATGCCCCGATACCGCTCTTCAAGAGGTCCTTCCGAGCGGTTATCGCCGCTCAGTATCCCTATCCTGCGGTGACCTAGACTGCAAAGCTTTTCGGCAGCATTCCTGCCGCCCTCAAAGTCATTGACGCTGACGGACGAAAGGTTTGGAAATCCCAGCTCGCCCGCATAAGCCGTACACAGCACACAGGGGATAGTAATGTGCTCAAAGCCTTTTCGGAAGCCGCACACATTTCCGCCAAGAAAAATTATCCCCAGCGGCTTCTGTTCGGTGCATATGCGCTGCGCCTCCGCCAGTTCATCGGCATTTTCGTCAAGATAGTTCACAGTTACCGAAAGTCCCATTCCGCCCGCTGTGAACTGTATCTGTTCAAGTATCGGGGTGAAGAACAGATTTGCGCTGCCCTTGACGATCACCGTGACCGTCCTGACCGACGACTGCTTTAAAAGCTTTGCATTGCGGTTGGGACTATAGTTATATTCATTCACGATACTGCGGATACGCTTCTTTGTCTCGGGGCTTACGTCAGGGTGATCGTTCAGCGCCCTTGACACCGTGCTGACAGCACAGCCGGATATCCTTGCTATATCCTTTATCGTCAATACTCATCACCGCCTTTTATAAAACTGCATCAGTTTCGGAATCGTTATCGGTAACGTTTCCGATGGACAAAGCTTATCATAACTTACAATAAAAAGCAATAGTTTTCGGTGAAATTTGATGTTTCGTACTAATCCGATTTTTTATTTTAAGTTGTTTCGTTACAAACAGGATATAACTTTATACAGAAACTTTTTCACATTGAAATAATGAAAAATATTGAATTGTGTATGCAAATATATTATAATAATTGAAAAAATTTGGGGAAACTTCAAAATAACAAACTATATTGACAATAACAAAGTGCTGTGATACAATATATAAAAAGTACAAAAGAGGGCGGTCATCATGCTTACCACACAGCTTCGTCAGATAAAAAGTTATCCCACATATCAGCTCCACGCTTACACAAGAAGCTGCAGTTCGGCAGCAGAGGGTATGTTCCGAATATGTATCCTTGAAACAATGAAATGGCTGCGGTCAAGGCTTTCACGCTTTGACACCCTGCCCGAACAGATAATGCTTCCCGAACCCGAGGACTATAACCTGCTGTCGTTTGATATGCTCCAGTCATTCAGCCTAAGCATTGGCTTTAATATCAGCGTTGTTTTTATTGAAAGCAGGGGAGTGTGGTCGTTTGAGCTTACGGAAACGGATATGGGCGAAAATCCCGGCACTGACAGAGAACGCCCTCCCGTAAACGGCAGGACATTCCGCACCGAAATTTCTTTCATGCTGCATAATGACAGCGTTGAGATAGGTATCCGAACCATATGCTCCGAGCCATCGGACACAACAGCACCATGCAAGGTTTTCCGTCCCGCAATAGTTAAAATGCTGGCACAAAATCCCATGATCGGTCTCAGAAATGAATATGAGATGAACGGTCAGCCGTTTGATATAACCACAAGGTCTGAAGCAAACCGCCTTGTTGATGCCGTGCAGGACCCTAAGTTCAACATACCCGTGGTAATAGCAGCTGAAGCCCCGTATGAATCGGAAGAATGTCATGAAATATCAACTGCCGATGTGAAAGCTCTGCTGAGCAAACATATGGCAGCATTAAAAGGATACGGCCTTGATGATAGCCCTCTATCTCTGTACGGGCTCAGACCCGCAGATGAATTATCCTCTGTCAGGGTGGATTTATCTCACCTAGGCTTTGAAACAAAGCTTGCAAACAAAAGTCAGACCATTTCGGAAACAAAGCCTCAAACGCCCGAAAAGCCTGCTGTTTCTATCACCGATGAAAAAGCGGACAGGCTTCGGATATTTGACTATCAACGCCTTGCTCAGAAGTCGGTGGGATATGCCTTTGTATGCTTTGTAAAAGAAGATTGCTTCGGTATCTTCAATAACCGAATGGATATGAAGCTGCAATGCGGAGATGTTATTATCATCGACCATAACACAGTGATCGAAAGATTTCCTTACAGCGTATCATCTGCTGATTTTGATGAATTTTACTGTCGGATAAAGGAAAAAGTTCTTTCTCTGCCCATGCGCAATACCGTTGATTTCGGCAATGTGGTTTTCGGCAATGATGCAAGACTGCTGGAAATAAAAGAAAAGAAGAAGCAGAACATCACCATTGAGGAAAAATCCGACCTTCTTTCTCAGGAAAACAGGGAACTCAAAAATAAAATACGTGACCTGGAACAAAAATCCGTCGCAGGCAACCAGACCTCCGATGAACTCAGGCAGTACAGAAAGCTTCTTCGTGAATCAGAGGAAAATGCTGCACAGCTTTCCGCAAGCCTTAATGAACTTGAAATGCGTTACCGTAAAATAAGCGATGCGTTCTATAATTCAGCGTCTGTAATAAAATTTTACAAGGACAAAGCCGAAGCAGCGGCTGAATTTCCCACAGAAATATCCGCAGTGGCGGAATGGGCGGAACGTGAGTACGGCGAATACATTGAAATAAGCTCACGGGCAAAAAGCGAGCTGAAAAAATATTCGGGAAGTCTGGACGTTTCCACCCTTTGCGACGGCATATATTTTCTCAGTGGCTACGCTAAATTCAAAACAGGCAGGATAGATAAACAGATCCTTGACCTGTACGCCGAACACTCAGGCTGGGAAGTCCAGAACTGCGGAAAAGAAGCATTGAAGATCTATAAAAGCGATTATACAATGAATATTGAGGGCAGAAAGCTTCTTATGGATCAGCACATAAAATACGGCATAAAATCTCAGGTGCTTATCCGTGTATATTTCACCTGGGACGATGAATCAAATAAAATTGCCATTGGTTATATGCCCGGGCATCTTCCTACTGTACGAAACAGCACATAAAAAAGGTTCCTGCCGATATGAAAGCACATATCGGCAGGAGCCCTTTTTATTTATTGACTATATCATTCGATCTCGCTGTGGAACTTCTGGAGAGACTTGACTGTGTTTGCACCTCTGCGTCTTACAGCCTTGATGCCCTCAACAGTAGCCTTTGCAGCCGCAACAGTAGTAACATAGAATACACGCTTGCGGATAGCGCTCTTTCTGATGTAGCTGTCGTCCTCGAGACCCTGCTTGTTGTCGGGAGTGTTGATGATGATATCTACCTCGCCGTTGGTGATAGCATCAAGAATATTGGGTCTGCCCTGCTGGAGCTTGCAGATCTTTTCAGCCTTGATGCCGTTCTTGGTGAGCAGATCATATGTTCCGCCTGTAGCGATTATCTTGAAGCCGAGAGCCTCAAAATCCTTTGCAACGCTTACTATCTCAGGCTTGTCGTTGTCATTTACGCTGATAAGAACAGTGCCCTCCAGCGCAATTCTTGTCTGAGTAGCCTCCTGAGCCTTGTAATATGCCTCGCCGAAATTGTCGGACATTCCCAGAACTTCACCTGTGGAACGCATCTCGGGGCCAAGGAGAGGATCGACCTCACTGAACATATTGAAGGGGAATACGGCTTCCTTTACACCGTAATGCTTGAACTTCTTTTCACGAAGCTCGGGCACGGGTGAGGGCTTGCCTGTGATAGGTGCAGTGATTATCTGGGTAGCAAGCTTTACCATCTGGATATTGCATACCTTTGAAACCAGAGGAACGGTTCTTGATGCACGGGGATTTGCTTCAAGCACATATACCTTGCCGTCCTCGATAGCATACTGCATATTCATAAGACCCTTTACGCCCATTTCCTTGGCGATCTTTTTGGTGTATTCCTTGATAGTCGCAACATTTTCTGCTGAAATGTTAAGAGAGGGGATAATGCAGGCAGAGTCGCCTGAGTGGATACCTGCAAGCTCGATATGCTCCATAACAGCAGGAACGAATACGTTCTCGCCGTCGCTGATAGCGTCAGCCTCGCACTCGAGAGCATTGTGCAGGAATCTGTCTATAAGGATAGGTCTGTCGGGAGTTACGCCGACAGCGGCATTCATATATACTCTCAGGTTTTCAGCATCGTGAACGACCTCCATTCCACGTCCGCCCAGAACATAGGAAGGACGAACCATTACAGGGTAGCCGATCTTCTCAGCAATGGAGAGAGCGTCGTCAACCGTAACAGCCATTCCCGACTCGGGCATGGGGATACCAAGCTTTTCCATCATGCCTCTGAACAGGTCTCTGTCCTCGGCAAAGTCAATGGTCTCGGGAGTTGTGCCGAGAATGTTCACGCCTGCCTTTTTAAGGTCAGCCGCAAGATTAAGGGGAGTCTGTCCGCCAAACTGTGCGATAACGCCCACGGGCTTTTCCTTTTCATGGATAGAAAGAACATCTTCAAGAGTAAGAGGCTCGAAATAAAGCTTGTCAGAGGTATCATAGTCGGTGGAAACTGTCTCGGGGTTGCAGTTTACCATGATAGTCTCAAAGCCCAGCTCCTTGAGAGCATTTGCAGCGTGAACACAGCAGTAGTCGAACTCGATACCCTGACCGATCCTGTTGGGGCCTGAACCCAGTATCATTATCTTGGGTCTGTCGTTGTTAACGGGGTCCTTATCGGTTCCGTTGTAGGAGGAATAATAGTAAGCAGCGTCCTGAGTTCCGCTTACGTGAATGCCCTCCCATGTCTCAACGATGCCGTACTCAGTTCTCTTTGCACGAATATCGTTCTCGGGAACATCAAGTATCTGTGAAAGGTACTTGTCGGAGAAACCGTCCTTCTTAGCCTGCGCCAGAATGTCCTTTTCGGGAATAGCGCCCTTGGCAGCGATAAGTGCGTTTTCTTCATCAACAAGCTCCTTCATCTGCTCGATGAAATACTTCTTTATCTTTGTAAGCTCAAACAGCTCATCAACGGTAGCACCCTTTCTGAGAGCCTCATACATGATGAACTGGCGCTCGGAGGTGGGAACGTGGAGCATACCGATAAGCTCTTCCTTGGTCTTATCGTGGAAATCCTTTGCAAAGCCCAGACCGTAACGGCCCTTTTCAAGGCTTCTGATAGCCTTCTGGAAAGCTTCCTTGTAAGTCTTGCCGATGCTCATTACCTCGCCCACGGCACGCATCTGAGTACCAAGCTTGTCCTCGGCATTCTTGAACTTCTCAAATGCCCAGCGTGCAAACTTGATAACGATATAATCGCCGTCGGGATAATACTTGTCAAGAGTACCGTACTTGCCGCAGGGGATATCCTCCAGAGTAAGACCTGTTGCCAGCATTGCGGAAACAAGTGCGATAGGGAAGCCTGTTGCCTTGGAAGCAAGTGCGGAGGAACGTGATGTTCTGGGGTTTATCTCGATAACGATGATCCTGCCGTCCTCGGAGTTTCTTGCAAACTGAACGTTGGTTCCGCCGATGACCTGAATAGCGTCAACGATCTTGTAAGCCTGACGCTGCAGCTCCTTCTGAACGTCCTCGGGAATGGTGAGCATAGGAGCGGAGCAGAAGCTGTCGCCTGTATGAACACCCAGAGGGTCGATATTCTCAATAAAGCAAACGGTGATCATGTTGCCCTTGCGGTCACGTACGACCTCAAGCTCCAGCTCTTCCCAGCCGAGAACAGACTCTTCGACCAGTACCTGACCCACGAGAGAAGCCTGGAGACCTCTTGCGCAGACAGTTTTAAGCTCTTCTGTGTTATATACCAGACCGCCGCCTGTGCCGCCCATTGTGTATGCGGGACGGAGGCATACGGGATAGCCCAGCTTGTCAGCGATCTTCAGTGCCTCTTCAACAGAGTATGCGACCTCGCTGCGGGCCATGGCAATTCCAAGGCTGTCCATAGTTTTCTTGAATTCAATCCTGTCCTCGCCACGTTCGATAGCATCTACCTGAACGCCGATTACCTCAACATTATACTTTTTAAGGATACCCTTCTTGTCAAGCTCTGAGCAAAGGTTAAGACCTGACTGACCGCCAAGGTTAGGCAGCAGGCAGTCGGGGCGCTCGGCAGCGATGATCTCTTCAAGTCTCTCAGCGTTAAGAGGCTCAAGATAGGTAACATCAGCAATGCCCGGGTCTGTCATAATGGTTGCGGGATTGGAGTTGACAAGCACGATCTCGTATCCAAGCTTTCTCAGCGCCTTGCACGCCTGAGTGCCCGAATAGTCAAATTCGCAAGCCTGTCCGATGATTATCGGCCCTGATCCGATAATAAGAACTTTTTTACGGTTATTCCCCATAGTTAGTATCTCCCTTGAAATTTATCGTAATGGAATAGTTAGCTTTTCCATTATAGCACATTTCAGACAAAAAGCCAATAGATTTTGCAAATTTTTTTGCTGAATTTACTGCTTTTATACTAATTTTCAATCGTTCTATAGGCAAAGCCGACAGATAAAATAAGACCAGTCTAGGAAAGCGACCGCAGGCGGGCTTGCCGCCCGGCAAGGGAGCTTGACGAAGAATGGGCTTATTTCAGCCGAGGATTTGTCTGTAGGTTGATTGAAGATTAGTATTACAAGAGAGGTTTGTTTTAATTCGTTCTGATGTTGGAGCAAAGCAGCTTTTTTAAGTCTCCCAGCGTTTCGCAGCCGCTTTTTTCACGCATAGATGCCAGCAGCTTTTTAACATAGCTGTAGGAATAAAACAGCTTGTCGCATATTTCCTTGCCGCTGTAGCCCATTGCGATAAGCTCTGCCACTTTGCACTCGGTCTCGGTAAAATAAGCCGTGGGGAGCTGTACAGATGAAACTAGCTCAGACTTTTTCAAAAGATTACTTATCCTTGCAAGCAGTATCTTCTGAGAAAATGGCTTTTTTATATAGTCCGCCGCACCCAGCTGAAATCCTCTAAGCTCGTCCTCCTCGTCGGACATTCCAGTAACGAACACCACAGGGATATTCCTGCATCTTGGCATTGATTTTATTTCGGTTATAACGCTGTAGCCGTCTATATCGGGCATTCTTACATCAAGGAGAATAAGGTCGGGGAGAGCTTTATCCGAAAGAGCTTCAAGCGCTTCTCTGCCCCCCGAATAAAGGCTGACGCTGTAGTTCACACCCAGCAGCACTGCGGCATTCTTTAACAGCACCTTGTCATCATCGACCACCATTATACGCTGCTTTTTATCGTCCATTCTCGTTTCTCCTTTCCATAAACTGCCTGAACAGAGCTTCCGCACTAACAAAGTCAAGCTCGTCAACAAACTCCGCAATATAGGTCAGATTTTTTATGTTCTCGCTGTCCGTTTCCATGGCAATAAGCTGCTTCAGGTCATTCTGGGTTTCAAGCCAGATATGCTCCTCCAGCCCCTTTTGTATCTGTGCCTCCAGACTGCGGCTGCTGACAGCTTCACTGACAGATGAACTGATATTATCCGCCGCTTCCGAAATAAGCAGCTTCATGCCCTCTGCCGCACGTTCCCACTCAAACATCAGCAGACTGCGGGCATGAGCCGCATACTCACTGTCACCTGCATTCAGCCGCTTTTCAAGCTCATTTGCCGCCTCAAACAGCGTTAGAGCACCAATTCCCTTGGCAGCCGATTTAAGAGAGTGTATCTCAAATACAAGGCTGTCGCTGACGCTTTCAAACATCTGCTCCACTTTTTCATGGCTGCGGTCGTAGCCGTCGGCAAATATCTCCGCCAGTGCGCAAAATCGGGTAATGTTTCCGCTGAGATAGCTCAGTCCCGATTCAAGGCTGATATCATACATTTTAAGACCGTCCGAGAGCCTGCGGAAGTCCTCGGTAGAAAGCACGTCCTCAGAGGCACTGCTGATTATGACCTTTTCCGCAGGAAGCAGGGATATGAGCAGCTTTTCCAGCGTATGCCAGCGCACAGGCTTTGAAAGATACGCACAGAATCCTGCCGAAATAAACTTTTCCTCCGACCCCGAAAGAGCCTCGGCTGTGAGAGCAATAACGGGAGTGCTTTCAGGCAGACCGTTTTCACGCATTATCCCAAGAGTTTTTATGCCGTCCGTAACAGGCATCATGTAGTCCAGCAGGATAAGGTCATAATCTGCTTTTTTAACTGCTTCCGCCGCAGATAACCCGTCAGAGGCTGTGTCAACGGTTATCATGGTGCGCTCCAGCAGAAGGCTTATAACACGCAGATTTTCGGCGTTGTCATCAACCGCAAGTATGCGGCATTCGGGTGCAATAAAGCTGTCGGAGCAGGTCTTTTCGCTTACTTTCAGCGATATCTCGCCCACAGGTGAGCTGTCGCATATCTTCTGCGGTATCTCTATGCCAAATGTGCTGCCCTTGTTTTCGCAGCTTTCCACGATCAGCCTGCCACCCATGCTGTCCGCCAGATCCTTTGAAATTGCAAGTCCCAGCCCCGTGCCCTCAACGGCACATTCCACAGCATTTTTGCCCCGTCCGAAAACCTCAAAAATGTGTTCCAGCTCCCTTGCGGGAATGCCGATGCCCGTGTCGGTAACGGTTATCCTGAGAACGGCTTTTTTCTCATCATCGCCGCAGGGAACAGTCTCGGCAGAAAGCTTTACGCCGCCCGATTCTGTGTATTTGACCGCATTGGAAATAAAATTCGTGACTATCTGCCTGAGATGATTCTTATCTCCCTCAAGCATGGACATCATCTGCGGGGAAACCTCCGTATTAAAATCCAGCCCCTTTTTTCCGCAAAGCTCGCTGCCTATGGAAGCAAGCTCGGATATAAGTGAATCGGTGCGGTAAGGCTTTACGGCGGTTATCATTTTTCCCGATTCTATCTGGGTAACGTCAAGGATATTGTTTATTATTGAAAGCAGCAGGTCGCCCGCACTCTGTATTTTTGATGTGTATTCTCTGATCTCGCCGCGGTCGGAAGAGCGGGTGATAAGCTCATTCATTCCGAGAATAACATTTATGGGCGTGCGTATCTCGTGGCTCATATTTGCAAGAAAAATACCCTTTGCCTTGCTGCTTCGTCTGGCTTCCGCCATGGCGTCTTCAAGCTGACGCTGCTGTGCATTGTACATTCTTATCTGAAAGAACATTGCCGCTCCCAGTGCCGCCGACGATATGCAGAAGCCTGTTATAACATCGCACACCACACCCTTTTCATCGGGGAAAGATGTTACCCACTGCGGAAATTTATAGGCAGCGACACAGCAGAGAATATATATGACTATCTCGGCAGCAGCGCATATGATACCCGCCCTGCCCTCAAGCATAAAAAGCGTGAAAACGACTGCAAACACGAAAAAGCAAGGCATTCCGCTGTTGTATCCCCCTGCGGAGAAAAACATTATTGGGAACAGAAGCATAAATACAAATGTGACTGTTATTATGTAGCACGGTCTGTAGTTGCCCGTGACCGCCGAATACACAAGCAGTGCGCCTGAAATCAGAGCCGCCGACAGCAGCACAATGCTGTTCAGCGCCGATGCACCGTTTATCAGCGACACCGCAAATATAACAAAGCTCACTAAAAAGCCCGTAACAGCAAGCAGATTAAATATCCTTGCCTTGAAATTAAGCTCCCTTGAAAAAAGCCTGTCCTTTATTCTTTTGAGCATATCATCACCCCATATTACTGCTATTATAACATATGCAGGCGTGCTTCGCAACGGTTTGAACGCAGAAGTGTCCCTGAGGGACATTGTATTTGCGCTGCGTATATCCTATAATGAAAATGGACTATGATATACTGAAGGGGGCAGCTTATGAATATTAAAAAAATGCTTTTCTGCACCGTGGCTTGTCTTATGCTGGCAGGCTGTTCGGGCAGTGATGATATGACAGACCCAACTAACATTTCGGCAGATGTTCTCTATCTTTACGATGTAAAAAACGGGGCGATCAAGGCAGGAGAGAACTGGTCAGACAGCGGAGACGAAGGCTTCTGGCTGCCTGTTTCCGATGATGTGTATGCGGAATTTCAGGACCCTGAGCGTGTGGGCGCATGGTCTCCCGAGCAGTATTTCAGCGCAAGTGAACTTAAAAAGGGCTTTAAGGACGGAAAGATAGGCGCTGACTCAAAGTTCACATGGACTGTAGGCGATGACGGAAAAATTGACCGCCTGTATGAAGTCAATTACTACGAAAACAACAGCGTAACAGGCTGAAAGGGGGATAACATATGCCTTTCTGGCTCGCACTGCTTCTTATGCCGTTATCAGCGGCAGGAATAATATTATCGGCTCTTAAAATAAAGAAAAAGCCTGTAAAAATACTTGGCATCGCACTTTTCTCCATAGTATTCGCACTTATGTTCACCTACATCATACTTGTATTTATAATGGCATTCAGGGCGGACGATCCCTACGATGACCCCGACCCAAATGCCGACAGTTCACATTCTCAGTTTGTCGCAGCTGTGGAGGATATGACCGATAACGGTGACAATACCTATACATATGACGACGGCGAAATATCCCTCACCTTTGAAAAAATATCAGCAGATTATATGGAAAGCGCTCTTGAAGAAGCTTCATCGGCTGATGATACAGCAGCTTTGTCCGACAGTTCCGTGATAAGCGGCTCAGTCCTGCACGGTGAAAGCGGCGGACGTGAATGGTCAGCTGTAATAAATGCTGAGGGCAAGCCAGAAACGGTTTATATATCCGCAGGGGACACTATGGTATCCGCCAAGGTGAACTCCTCGCCCAATAATGCAGGAGCCGAATATACAGCCTCCGCAGCGGCTGTTCTTGTGACCGACAGCACTCCCTATTCGGAAGATGCCGATAAAAGCCAATACCGCACCGATAGCTCTTCCTTTTACATAGAAGAAGCAAACTGCCTGCTTTATTATCCCGCACAGCTCACAGCATTTTACGACACAGGCAGCGGATATATCTTCCGTGACGAAAAAAGCAGTGCAGTCCTTAAAGTAACTCTCACGCCCAATGAATATACCTCTATGTCAGAGGTGGAAAGCTTTATAAAGAACACCGAAAACAATCAGGTTCTGGCATACGGGGCAAACTGGTTCACCTCGGAAAGCAAAGAAAACGGCAGGATAACATTCGGATATTCGGGCTTCGGCAGCAGATATATAGTTGAAGCGGAGCTTACATATCCCGAAAAGAACAGCAATGTCTTTGGCAAGCTCCAAGGACTGATAAAATGCTGCTTTGTAGGTGACGGTATCTGGAAAAGCACCGCCTCGGGCGAGGGCTACTCCAAGGATAAGACCACTGCCTACAGCGACAAATTCAGCAGAGAAACAGCGGCATATTACAGTGAGAAACACGGTATTATCCTGCTTTATCCCGAAATATTCTCTCAGGCAGATAAAACCGATGAATACGTGCTTTTCACCGACCCTGTTACAAATGCGGAAATAACCCTTTTCGGCGATACGGACCGTATCCCTCTCAGCGACTGGGCGCAGAGCTATGGGTTTGATGAAAGCTACATTGACGGCGAACACCGAGTAAAAGCCTGCGATATGAGCGGTGGAAGATACGGCGTAATGTACCTTACCGATACAGAGAACGTGTGCGCTGTGCTTAGCTATCCCGAGGAGTACGCATGGGTGTATGAAGAATTTGAAGAAAGCTTCACTATCATTTCCTCAGCTTCCGAGATAAGCAATACCGAAATGCAGACTGTTTTCATCGAGGAATACGGCGCACTCATCACAATGCCCCTCCAGTTCACACAAACATCCTTCTATGACGGTATTATCCGCTATAAGGACGGACTTAACGGCATGGAAATGACCGTTACCTTTGAATATCTTACCACCAAAAAGGAGCGCAGGAATCTTTTTGCCTGCTTTGACGTTATCGCTGATGACGATGATATCCGCATAGGCGACAGCTATGTGAGCTGGCTTTCAAACAGCGGATTTTTCTACGGTGCAAGGGGAAATGATATGAAAGCCCTTATGCAGATAGATGCTCCGAATGCGGCAAAGGCATATAGTTCCACTCTCCCCATGTTCAGCGTGGAATTTGTCACCGAGGACAGCAGGGAAGAGACCAAAGCCCAACAGCTGGCAAAGGAGGCAAGGGAGGCGGACATCACCATGTCCGACCCACCCGAGGAAGCTTCCGTTACAGTTACCACAGTTACAGAAGCTGTTGCATATCCCAACAAGGTGCTTATCTATGATCCAGAGTCCGATTATACCTATGCCTCTGCCGACGGCGAATACTGGTACAGCCTTGAGCAGGAATATGACGAAAGCATTCAGTCTGATTCATCCATATACTGCATAGAGCAGAAAGAGCTTGTTGCCCATATTCTTGACATTCTCAGGTACAATAATTATGATGTAGATAAGCTTACAAGGGATTATTATAAGCGGATAGGCTATGTTGACTATGATGAAGAGTCTATGCTCCAGAATCTGACCATGGACACAGAGTTTGCCATGTATTTTGCCTACAAGTGCGAGCCACAAAAGGATTCCGACCTTGGCAAGGGCGTGCCCTCTGTTCTGGAAGAGATATGCAATATCCTTGAAATTGAAAAGCCCGATTATGTCCGTGATATTCCCGAGGAAACATCTCAGACCGCAGAACCCGCCGTCACAGCTCCGACAGAAGCAAAAACAGAAGCGGTCACATCTCAGCAGACAAAGCCTGTTGCGGCTCAGACGGCTTCAGCAAAGGAGCTTGACCGTTATCGGATAACCGACGGCGACACAAGCCACGATGCAGAATACGGCTACAACAGCAAAATGGCTGAGACTATCGACATGATACTCACCGAATATGATGAGGACTCTATTGCCGCATATATCGCCGACAAATACAGCGATGAAGAGCTTACAGCAATCACCGCCGAGATGTACACAGGCGGATACGACTATGATTACGGCTATACCACCACCCTTGTCTATATCCTTGCAAATTACTCCGACGACCGTGCTATAAGCGCTATGGCAGGCGGCACAGCTCTGCCCGCAAAGGAAGCCTACATATATTTCCCCGAATATGACGATTACGGCACAGGCTGGGGCGAGCCTGATATCTACACCGACACGGTGTGGAAAATAACTGACAGCAATAAGATAGAAGAATATGAGCTGCTGACCGATACTTCGCTTTGCAGTGATATCTACGACAAATACGGCGATGTTGTCCTTTGCCTTACCGAATCATCAATGCACGGCGAAAAAGTGCCTTTCTGGATAAACGGCTGGGAAAATGATACTGGCAAAGCGGCATATCTGCGTGACAGGATAATCCCCAATGCAATAAACCACATTGATGAATACTGCAGCGGCGCAGACGGATTTTATATGGACTGCCTCAGCGCAGACGCAAAGCCTATCACCTTTAACGCAGATGGCTCAAAGCGTACAGGAATAAAAATAACAGCCATTGATATGTATGACCCCGATTTTGACACAATGGATTTTTACCTTGACATAAACACAGGCGCTCTTTATTACGGCGGCTCTGAAACGGTAACCGACGATATTTTCGGATAAGAGGTGCATTATGGATAATAACAGCAGGCAGGAAGCAAAACGGATAGGAAAGATACTTCTCCGTGTAGCAGTCACATTGCTTCTGATAATAATAACTCTAATAGCAGCCGTTTCTATTGCGGATTCCTACGGCTTTACGGCAGGACTTATTGCGGCAGTTATCGGCTTTTTCTTATGCTCTGCGATTACAAAGGCAATGAAAAAAACAGGCTCAGACAATATAAGTAAAGATATTTTGCCCGATATCCTTATGCAGCGCATTGAGCTGAATGAATACTCCGCCTCAAAGAACTTTGACAGTTCCGAGATAAGACGTACAGGTCTCCTCAGCGGATTTACTTCTGTGGACGGCGGAGCGTATATTGACGGCTCGGTCAATGGCATACACTTTGTCCGCTGCAACATCGAGCTGACAGACCGTGATACGGAAGAAATATATAACCCTGATACAAATTCATATGAAAAAGTAACATCTGATAACAAGGTCTTTTCGGGCTATATCCTGCGCACCGAACATCAGATACCGCAGTATGCGGGAGTAAAAGTATGCAGCGACACTGCAAATGCTCCTGCGCTGTATCGAAACGGTGAAAAGCTTCGCAGTGAAAACGGCATATCCGTATTTTCATCTGTCGGAGAAAATGTACCTGTCACGCTCACAAACGGTCTTTCCGCACTTGTCGCCGAAACAGGCGCTCCCGCAGCGTCAGCTGTGACGGATAAGTATATTTACCTTGCAGTATGCACAAATGACCCGCCATTTAAGGGCAAAGCATTCCGTTCCATAAAAGCAAACAGCGAAAAGTTCACCGCTCAGACGGAACAGCTGGTACACATTGTTGAAAAGCTGAATTTCCTCGATCATGTACGTTAAAGCACATTAAGTGAAATTCTCCACACTTGGCATGATTTGTTAATCTTTATATGTTATACTAAGAACCAATTAAAAGCTATACAAAAAAAGTCATCGCATAATCTTGCGTATATGGATTATGCGATGACTTTTTGTCTATAGTTTTATTGGTGATTAGTATCAGTCGTTATCTGGGGATTTTTTATATACAGAACAGAGCAGGAATCTTTTCTGTCCAAATGGAGCATATCTGTCCGAAAGGGATAGACAAACAAATATTTGCATGATATAATATCATGTAGTTAGCAATAGGCAACATAAAGGAGGCATAGAATGAACGGTGCGGAAGCATTCACAAAGCAAGGTGCGGAACTTCTTGCGCAAAGCGGCGGGTGCAGCGTCTGGAAATTCAGGAATGAAACGGGCGACGGTACAATGACCTGCTATGAGCTCTTTGACGGCGTACAGCTTTTTTACAACGATTTTCACATGGAATATGTTGATTCGGGATATGTTCCCCAAAATGGCGTTCTTGTGGCAGATCACTGCAGCGAGGGGCGAATGGAATACGAATATGCCGAAAACACATTTTCTTATTTTGAAGCTCATGACGTAAAGCTTGATACAAGGCAGATACATACAGGTCGGTTCGTGTTCCCGTCATGCCATTTTCACGGCATAACAGTGGGATTTGCCACAGCTATAGCCGAAAGATCGCTTAACGGCATGATAGACGGAATGAACATCAACTTTAATGAGATCACTGAAAAATTCCGCATGGGCAAATACCCAAGAGTTATTCGTGAAAATGCCGCTCTTGATACGGTTTTCAGCGGAATGTACGGCGTTCCCGACAGCATACGTCTCCCGTACCTGAGGGTAAAGGTGCTGGAGCTTCTGCTCTGCCTTGATGCCGCTGAACCGTCGGAAGATGAAAAGCGTCAGTATTTCTACAGGACGCAGATTGAAAAGGTCAAGGCGATAAAAACCTTTCTGACAGAAAATATGTCAGATAATTTTACCCAGGAGGAGCTTTCGGAACAGTTTGAAATTCCTCTTACAACAATGAAAAGCTGTTTCCGCTCGGTCTATGGAACGTCTATCGGAGCATGGCTCACAGACTTCCGAATGAACCGTGCTGCGGAAATGCTGATAAATGACAGAAACAAAAGCGCAGCAGAGATAGCAGGACTTGTGGGATATGACAGTGCAAGCAAATTTGCGGCAGCATTCAAAAGGATAATGGGCCGCACGCCCATTGAATACCGCAAAGATATCCGCTGAAAGGAAAGATGAAAATGGAAAAGGAAAAAAGCAGCTGGACAGCCACGCTGTTCAGGTACGCCGAGGGGCAGAAGGCAAAGCTTGTGATATCGGTGATACTATCAGTCATAAGCGTAACATCGGGACTTGTGCCTTTTTATTGTATGTACAGGATAATATGCCTGTTCACTGACGGCACAGCTTCAAGCAGCTCGATAATCGGCTGGTGCATAGGTGCGCTGGCAGCTTATATCGTAAAGGTAGTGTTGTTTACACTATCCACAGGCATCTCCCACAATATGGCATACAATGTTCTTGAGGGACTTCGCCTCCGACTGGCAGACAGATTTCTCCACGCACCTCTCGGAGATGTGGAAAATCATTCCATAGGCGAAATAAAGAACATGATGGTGGATAAGATCGAAAATCTCGAACCTCCTCTTGCTCATATGGTCCCCGAAGGCGCAGGACATATCGTACTGCCTGTAGTGAGCATTATCGCTCTCATCTGCATCGACTGGCGCATTGCTCTGGCATCGCTGGTAACATTCCCTCTGTCATTTATCTGCATGGGACTTACCTTTAAAATAAGCGGCGAGAACTTCGATAAATACGACAAAGCAGGCGCTTATATGAATAGCACCGTTGTTGAGTATATCGAGGGAATTGAAGTTATCAAGGCTTTCGGACGTGCAGGCGTTTCCTACGAAAAATACGCAGGCGCAATAAACGACTTCAAGACCTTTGTTGTAAAGTGGCTTGCTTCCACATATGTGACCATGAAGCTTGCCTTTGCGCTTTTCCCCTCAACACTCATCGGAACACTTCCCACAGCGCTGGCTCTGGCATCATCGGGAACCATATCTCCTGCGCAGGCAGCACTGGCAGTAATGCTTTCTATCTCCATGGTAGGCTCGCTTGCAAAGCTGGAGGTATTCTCCGAAAATATGCGTCAGGTCAAGTTCACGGTTGAGGGACTGGAAGAGTTCCTTAATATGAAGGAGCTTCCCGAGCCTGCTAAGCGTGCAGATGTGAAAAAGACAGACGTTTCCCTTAAAAATGTCAGATTTTCCTACACAGGAAATGCTGATGACGAAGTCCTCCACGGCGTTGACCTGAAGCTCCCTCAGGGCAGCTTCACAGCCCTTGTTGGCCCATCGGGCGGAGGAAAATCCACGGTTGCAAAGCTTATCGCCCGCTTCTGGGACGTAAGCTCCGGCAGCATAGAGATAGGCGGCGTGAACGTCAAGGATATGCCTCTTTCTCAGCTTTCGGAATATGTAAGCTTTGTTACACAGGATAACTTCCTTTTCCGCTGCTCCATACTTGAAAATATCCGTCTTGGCGATCCCAAGGCAACCGATGAACAGGTAAAGGCAGCCGCAAGAGCAGCCCAGTGCGAGGAGTTTATAAACAAGCTCCCCAATGGCTACGACACTCCTGCAGGTGAAGCTGGAAAGCGCCTGTCAGGCGGCGAAAAGCAGCGTATCGCCATTGCAAGAATGATGCTCAAAAATGCTCCCATAGTAATTCTTGACGAGGCAACAGCATTTACCGACCCCGAAAACGAGCATAAGATACAGCAGTCCATAGCAGCCCTCACCAAGGGCAAAACTCTGCTGGTCATCGCCCACAGACTTTCTACCATTAAATCTGCCGACAATATTATTGTGCTGAAAAACGGCAAAATACTTGCTCAGGGAACCCAGGAGCAGCTTCTGGCAGACTGCCCGCTTTACAAGGATATGTGGGAAGCCCATATAGGCGCAAAGGACTGGGCTGTTGCCACAAACGGAGGTGCGGAAAATGTTTAAAACTATCAAGCGCATAATCAACCGGTGCGGTGAATTTAAGGGCAGGCTTTACGCAGGCTTTGCGGTATCGTTTTTATCCCACATTTTCACAGCTATGCCAATAATGGTCGCAGCCTACACCATAGGACTGCTTATTGACTCAAAAATGAACGGCACAGCCTTTGACAGAAGCTGGATATGGAAGAGCCTTGTATTGCAGATCGTTTTCGTTGTCCTCAGATTTTTGTTTGATTATCTCAGAGCAAGATTTCAGGAGTCTATCGGCTATGAGCTTACCGCCCGTGACCGCCTTGCAGTAGGTGATGCACTGAAGCGAGTATCTCTCGGCTATTTCCAGCAGGTAAGCACGGGAAATATCCTCAGCTCGGTAACAACAGGTCTTTCTACTCTTGAAAATATGGGCATACGAATGGTCGATAATTTCGTAGGCGGATATCTGAACTTTATCGTTATATTTGTCACTCTTGCAATATTCAGCCCAGTGACCGCACTTATAGCACTGGCAGCCGCAGCGGTTTCATTCATATTCCTCGTGCTCATCTCACGCTACAGTGCAAAAAATTCACCTGTTGAGGCTCAGGCTAACAAGGATATGACAGGCGCAATAATCGAGTACGCAAGAGGACTTGCGGTAGTCAAGTCCTTCGGAAAAAGCGGTGCTTCCATGGATTCCGTCACAAAGGCGGTAGGGGACAGCAAGCGCATACATCTTAAAATAGAATGGGGATATCTTCCCTCAAATCTCTGCCACCTGATAGCCCTTAAATGCGGCTCGGTAGCACTTGCACTTGCAGCGTCACTTATGTGCCTTAACGGAAAGATGGATTTTTCCGTAATGCTCATGTTCGTGTTCTTCTCCTTTGTGGTGTTTGCAAGCCTTGAACCTATCAGCGACAGCGCACACACCCTCAGCGTCATCGACGACGCAATGGATCAGCTGGACGCTCTTAAAGAAAGCAGCTTCATTGATGAAAACGGAAAGAATATCCCTCTCAGCCACTACGATATCGAGTTCAAAAATGTTGATTTCGGATATAATTCCCGTCAGGTGCTTAAAAATGTAAGCTTCTCTATCCCCGAAAAGACATCTACCGCCATTGTGGGACCGTCAGGCTCAGGAAAGACCACTATCTGCAGCCTGCTTGCCAGATTTTATGACCCCAACAGCGGAAGCATCTCAGTAGGCGGTCATGACCTTCGTGAAATGACCTGCGACAGCCTGCTTTCAAACATCTCCATGGTTTTCCAGAATGTATATCTTTTCAATGATACCATACGTGCAAACATCTGCTTCGGAAAGCCCGACGCTACCGAAGAGGAAATGATAGCCGCAGCCAAAAAGGCACGCTGCCACGACTTTATATCAGCTCTCCCTCAGGGCTATGACACCGTTATAGGCGAGGGCGGCGGAACCCTTTCAGGCGGCGAAAAGCAGAGGATATCCATCGCAAGAGCCATTCTCAAAAATGCTCCTATCATAATCCTTGACGAAGCCACCGCTTCCATAGACCCCGAAAATGAGCATCTTATCCAGTCGGCAATATCCGAGCTTACAAAGGGCAAGACGATCATCACCATTGCACACCGTCTTGCAACTATCGAGCACGCCGATCAGATACTTGTAGTCGATGACGGCAGAATTGCCGAAAAGGGCACTCACAGCGAGCTTATCAGCAAGGACGGCGTTTACAAACGCTTCATTCAGATAAGAGAACAGGCCGAGGGCTGGCGTATAGGCAGCGTATAAGGTCAATACAAAAAATCATCGCCATATACACAAAAGCATAATGCCTTGTGTATATGGCGTTTTTTTATGTTTGTGTCAGATTATTTTGCTGTAAAGGAAGCACTTTAAAGGCATCTCTTTTATAAATCCACTATGCGCATAAACTGATAGGTTCAGGCATTGTCTGTATAAAACTCATAAACATTAAAATCCTCCGCAGACATAGCGCCTGCGGAGGATAATATCATTTCGGATAAATACATAAAAAAATCACTCTGCAAATGTAGCACAAATGCAGAGTGATGAAAGCTCGTATTGGTATGTATTTTCAGCTTATCCACATGATTATAAGTCCTACGATAACTGCCAGAACAGCGAAACCGGGGACCATAGGCAGGCAGTCCTTTACGTGAAACCATTTCTGAGCATATTCCCTGTCCATATGTTCTGTGCCGGGGAGTCTCCAGCGTTTTACTCTGGCAAAGAATATCCTGTCGATGATAAATGTATCAACGGCAAATATTGCAAGGAAGTAGTAGGCAGCTGCAATAAATCCGTCAAGGAATGTTCTGGCACCTGCCAGATATGCAAGTCCTATGATGACCACCAATGCCACAAGCATAAATATGACCTTTGCGATGTAATTCTTTGCAGTCAGCTTTTCTTTTTTAGCTTCCAGTCCCTGACTTCTGTAGTATTCCGCCTGAATTTCAGGAGGGTAGTTCACTATCATATTCACGGGGTCTTTATTCAGCATTGTCACCACCATTATTGAAAAGAGAACAGAAATAACAAGGCATTCAACAATAATTATCCACACAGACATAGTAAAAACTCCTTTATATTCTGTATCCTGCCGATGAAAGCATGATACAGGCATTTTGCACTTCTGCCAATTAAATGACCATATTTATTTTGGGTCATTTGCATATTAGCATAGGCTAATCAATTTGTCAAGAGGTTATAGAAAATTTGCCCATATCGCCAAAAAGCTCTTGATAATTACGCCAAAATATGTTAATATATTTTAAAAGTTCATCGGCACAAAAAGGAGGACACTGATATGCTTGAAAACGCATTAACAAACACCAATGATAATTCCGACCTTAAAGAAAAGACCGTTCAGCTCAGGCAGATGCTTGCGGAGCTTCAGCTGAAGATCCGAGAAAACAAGCTCCCAGTCATCATTATTTTTGAAGGCTGGAGCGCATCGGGAAAGGGAAGTCTGATAGGCGACCTTATAAAATATCTTGACCCCAGATTTTTCAAGGTCTATTCCACCCTGCCTGCTGACAGCGCTCAGATGCGCTATCCTATGATGAAACGCTTCTGGGCAAATATCCCCGAATACGGCAAAATGGCAGTCATGGACAGAAGCTGGTATCAGGAGCTTGCAGTCGCACGCATGGAAGAGGATATCTCCGATAAGGAATACGCCCGCAGAGTAAAGACCGTCAACGAATTTGAACGTCAGCTGAGAAATGACGGTTATCTTATCATAAAATTCTTCCTGCAGATCAGCAAGGAGGAGCAGAAGCGCCGCTTTGACAAGCTTCGTGAAAACAGTGAGACCAAGTGGAGAGTGACCGAGCGGGATAAAAAGCGCCACAAGCTTTATGACGAATATTATAAGGCATTTGACGATATGCTCACCCAGACCGATACTCCACAGGCGCACTGGACTGTTATCGACACAACCGACAAGGCTTTTGCAAAATATCAGATGTTCAGCACCGTTGCCAATCGGATAACAAGTGCCCTTGATTCTCCAAAGGTAACTTTTGCCGCCGATGAGCAATACAAGCTGCTGCCAATGCCAAAGCTTTCCGATATTTTACTTGAAAATAAAACACTTTCGGACGAAGCTTATGCCGAACAGCTGAAGAAATGCCAGAAAGAGCTTTCCAAGCTCCACAGCAGGCTGTATCAGGCAAAAATACCCATGATAATCGCATTCGAGGGCTGGGACGCTGCCGGAAAGGGCGGAGCCATCAAGCGCATCTCATCTGCCCTTGACCCAAGAGGCTATGAAGCGATACCCATTGCCGCTCCCGATAAAACGGAGCTTGCTCACCATTACCTGTGGCGCTTCTGGAACAATATTCCCAAAACAGGTCACATCGCCATTTTCGACCGCACATGGTACGGAAGAGTTATGGTTGAAAAGCTTGAGGGCTTTACTCCCGCCGAACGCTGCGCTCAGGCTTACGATGAAATAAACGGATTTGAAAAGGAGCTTTCCGCCAGCGGCTTTATAATCGTAAAATTCTGGCTCCAGATAGATAAGGACGAGCAGCTCAGGCGCTTTACAGAACGTCAGAACACCCCTGCAAAGCAGTGGAAAATAACCGATGAGGACTGGCGCAACAGGGAAAAGTGGGAGCAGTATGAAGCTGCCGTCAACGAAATGCTTGCAAAGACATCTTCCGCCTATGCCCCATGGAACGTGATTGAAGCCAATGACAAGAAATATGCCCGAATAAAGGTGCTTCAGACGGTCATTGCCGCTGTAAAATCACGCCTTAAAGATGACAAGAACTGAACGGGAGATAAGCCATGAACGGAATATATGTAATGGATCAAATGAAAGATATTGAGGGCATAGACATACTCCTGAGCAAGCTGCCCGAAAGCTGCCATCGCTGGGACACTTTCAATTTCATTGACGAATTTAAATATCAGACCGTATTTGATGATTCCGATAAATATGACTATATCAATAATATTGAAATGGTCATTCGGGACGAGCAAAAGAAATACTGGCTGAAAATGCTGTTAACAGATGTAAGCGGTCGGATAAGCTTTGATACCCTCAACGGATTTTTCCACGGTCTTGTTATTGATGACTATGGTCCGGGTCAGGAGCGCCGCTACAAGTTCAGCTGCTGTGAAATGGATATTGACCTGTATTTTTACTGTGCAAAGATATCTGTGGAATTACTTTACCCATAACAGCTATCAAACACCGTTTTTCTCCTATGAAGTATGCTATCATATTACCGAAAGCTATGTAATATGAAAGGAAGCCACGCAATGAACATCGCCGCATACTGCCGTGTATCCACCGATAAATCAGACCAGCTCAACAGCCTTGAGACCCAGAAAAAGTTCTTTGCCGAATTTGCGGAAAAGAACGGTCACAATATGGTACGGCTGTATGCCGACGAGGGCATCTCGGGCACAAAAATAAAGAACCGCAGAGAATTTCTCAGGCTCATGCAGGACGCAAGACAACGGCAGTTTGAAATGGTAGTGGTAAAGGACATCTCCCGCTTTGCCCGCAACACTGTGGATTTCCTGCAAAGCATACGCACCCTTAAAGAGCTTGATATCGAGACCGTGTTCCTCACATCAAATCAGAAGGTGCTGGGCAATTCAGAGTTTGTGCTTACCATCTTTGCGGCGCTTGCGCAGGAGGAGTCCGCAAACACCTCCAAGCGTGTAAAATTCGGCAAGCGTGTAAATGCGCAAAAGGGACGTGTCCCAAACATCGTTTTCGGCTATAACAAAATAGCGGGGGACTATTTCAATATGGATATCAATCCGCATGAAGCCGCTGTGATACGTGATATCTACGATATGTACCTCAGCAGAGGAATGGGAGCACTTAAAATCGCAAACGCCCTTAATGAAAAAGGGATAAGAACCAAGCGCAGCAGCAAATGGACTCAGAACGCTGTGTGCAGGATACTCACCAACCCCATTTACACAGGCAGGATAATCAACGGCAAAGAGGAGGTCAAGGACTTCCTGACAGGTGAGCGCATTGCAAAAAGCGAGGACAACTGGATAATCGTCTCCCGCCCTGAGCTGCAAATCATCTCCGATGAGGATTTCCGACAGGCAGGGGAGCTGCTAAAAAAGCGCCACGCCGCCTTTAATATGACCCATGAGCGGCAGAGCAGCAAGCATCTTTACAGCACACTTATCCGATGCAGCGAATGCGGATATTCTTTCAGGCGCTCTGTCTATCGTGGCAATGTCCGATGGATATGCAGCGGACGAAACTCCAACGGCACAGGCAGCTGCCCCAACCGCACAATTATAAACGAAGCCTACCTTACCCATGATCTGCAGGCATATTTTTCCGAGATGATCGCAAACAGAGAGGAATTCACACGCACCGTTATCGCACGCTTCAATGAGATATGCGGCGAAAGTGACAGCAGTGCCGAGAAGCTCTCCGAGCTTAAAGCAAGGCTGAGAAAGCTTGAAAAGAAACGTGAAAAGTATATGGATATGTACGTTGACGAGCTTATCTCCCGTGATGAGCTGAACACAAAGGCAAAGGATATAAACGAGGAAACGGAAAATATCCGCTGCGAGCTTAGGCTAATTGAAAGCAGGGCGGCAAAAGGGGACAGCCTTCAAAAGAAACTCGAAAATATGTTCTCCTCCGGGAAAGCAATAACTGCATTTGAGGAAATGACCAACACCCGACTCAGGCAGATCATCAGCAAGATCACCGTGGATAAAAACGGAAAAATTGATGTATATCTTGATCTTTTGGACGAGCTGAAAATAGGCAGCGATTTTCGTTTTTGTTACGACCTTACACAAAGACCTGACAGAAAAGCTGCCGAAAATAAGTCCGTCAATGTTCCCCGCAGTGAAAGAGATACTTGAAACAAACAAGCGTGAACGCCATATCCGTGGCGGACTTGCAACCAAGCACAAATACGAAGAGCAGCACAAAACAGACCTGCACAAATAAAAGAGATCCTCTGACTGATATCCGGCCAGAGGATCTTTTCACTTACTCTCTTCTGTTTTCTTTTCAAGTGCCTGTGCGTCCTCGTATCTTGCAAATATCTGCTTTTCCACGCCTATCTCACCCTCGAGAGTATAGGTAACGGAAAAGGTCACAACGCCGTCCGATACGCTTTTTTCAATATCCCGCTGAACTATCTCGGAATTTCCCGTGATAAAGTTTTTTTCGTACCTGTCTATCCTCTCGCCTATAAGCTGTTCGGCTTCCTCCTCGGTTCGGGTGACAGTCATTTTTTTCAGCAAATGATAGTGCATATCCACCCTTGAAACGGGAAAGGTTATTTTTCCAAGTGTCAGGGGAGTTTCGTCCTCATTGTACTCATATTCGCCGTCAACACTGCCCTCGGAGGAATAAACAAAGCGCTTTCCGAAAACGGAAATGGCTTTCTTTTCTGCCGTGCCCGCTCCCACATATTCCTCACATTCAAGCGGCTGGGAAAAAGTCATTTTCTCGGTGTATATCCCTGTTATCTCCCCGATGGAATGGACATAGAAGCTCCTGCCGTATTTTGTATCTACCACTCCGCTTACAATGATGTCACCCTTTTTCACGCCGTCGCCCACCATCGGCACCAGCATTCCGCTGTAAAGGCGGACATTTTTTATCTGTGCGTCCCTTGATGCCACAATATTGCAGGGAGTGTTCTTGCTCTGCATTTCGGGCGGCTCGGTAAGCTCGGATATTTCCACCACGACCCTGCTGCCCGTGTGACGAATACCTATCCAGCCCACGTCCTTGTCCATTCCCTTTATGCGCCTTTCCGCCTGACGAAGATCAATATCGGATATCCTGCTGCCTATGCTTATGCCCGTATCTTCAAGCAGCGATAATATCCTGCTGTCGGAGATAGTCTCGTTGCCGCCTATCTCTATCATCATCACCCTGTCATTCAGGAATGCTATTATCCCCACCGACAGCAGAAAGCCTATCGCAAGCCCGTAGCGTTTTTTATATTTTTTCAGTACCACCGCCGCACCATGCTCACGGCTTTGAGTCACATCAAGCCTGTACGCCTCTGCAAGACTGCAAAGACGCTTCATATCCTTGGTGCGCACATATCCGCTGATAACATTTTTACGTATCTCCAGCCCGAAAAACTGCACGGGACTGCATCGCAGGGCATTCACGAACTTGTTGTAATCGCCGCTGTCGGAGGATATCTCAAAATATGTGCGGCTTCTTATTTCATACAGATTCATTTTACTCCACCTCGTCCTCATTGCCGTGTAGCTCAATGGAAGCTATCCTGCCACGGACGGATATGCCGTCAGTATTATAGTCGGAAAGCCGCAGATTTGTGCCCCAGATCTCCACCACCAGCCCCGACGATGCCTTTACTTTAAGATAAATATCGTTATATTCCATTATCCGCCTGCAGTTTTCTATCTCCAGATAAGAATTGCCGCATACGGTTATCTGCGTGTTGAATGGCTTCAGATCCATATGTATTACCGTTCCTTTCAGATAAAAGATTATCGGAATATTATCCGCCGCTTCATATTATATATATTGATGGACGGGCTTTCATATGCCCGAAACGGGAGGATAACATGAAAGAAACACATCTGAAAGGTCGCTTGCAGGCGATCGCCCTAACAGCCTGCGCAGCCGCAATGATATGGGCGTGCCGTGAGACAGCTGCCGAGGCAAAGACTGCCGCAGGGCTGTGCCTTACGGTAATGATACCGTCACTTTACGCATTCACTGTGCTGTCAAAGCTGATGATATCCACAAACACATATAAGCTCATCGGCAGACCCTTTTCATGGATATCACGATATATACTGCGAATGCCCGCTGAATTTTTCCCAATCTTCCTCATAAGCCAGTTCGCAGGCTATCCCATAGGCGCTTCGCTTATAAGCCAGATGGAAACAGAGGGGAAGATAACCCCAAAGCAGGCGGAAGAAATGCTTTGCTTCTGCATCGCTCCGGGGCCTGCATATATCTCCGCCGTGGCTGTTGCCGTCGCTCCCGATATTGCAGGCATGAGCGGATATATTTTCCTTGCCGTGGCAGGGGCAAATCTGCTGGGAGTCCTGCTTACTTCCTTTACCCGTAAGATACCCCCACGGTCGGAAGGAAAGGCAAGTGTCACATTCTCGGCAAGTCTGTTCACCGAATCGGTGAGGGCGGGAGCGGAAAGCATGGCGATGATATGCGGCATGATAATCTTTATGGCGGCAGTCATGGGAATACTGGGCAAGCTGAGAGCATTCGGAGCAGTTTCCGCACTGATTTCACGGGCAATAAAATATCCGCCTGAACAGATATATCCCTTTGTGCGGTCATTCCTTGAAATAAGCAATCTTACAAGGATATTCGGCGACATTACAGTAACTATACCCATGGCAGCGGCAATGCTCAGTTTCGGAGGCATTTGTGTTCATTTACAGATAATGTCCGTTTGCAAAGGATTTTCGCCTATGAAAGCACTCCTGTGCAGAATACCATGCTCCGCCGAAGCTTTTCTGATATGCAGGCTGATAATGCCCGATTATTTTCCCACAGAAGCAGTGGCTGTAAACGCTTCCATCAACAGAGAAGCTGTCATTATTAGTCATAATCAACCAATACTCTCTATATTTTTGTTGATTATGACGATTTTGATAATCTCACAAAAAACTATAGTCAAAAACAAAAAAATGTGATATAATGAATAATGATAAACAGCGGCATTACATAAAACATCATTGCCGCAGGATAATCCATCCACAGGAAAGGAATGTTCATATGGCAAAGAAGAAATACTTCGGCAACGATATTCAGCCCCAATGTCAGTATTGCGCATTCGGCACAAGAGCAAAGGACGGCGGAAAGGTTTTATGTGAAAAAAGAGGCCTCGTAAACGGGGACGCTTCCTGTCCCAAGTTTTCTTATTCACCTCTTAAAAGAATTCCTGTAAAACAGCTGCATATTCCCGGAAATTTTGATGATGAATAATTAAGCAGGCTGCCGATGACCTCGGCAGCCTGAATTTTTACAGGAGTGTTCTATGGATCTACAGGAAATTATACTCAATGCACAGGAAAATGAGGACGATATCGAAAAACAGTCCTTTGCCGATGATATGGCGTGCGGGATAAAGCTTTATGGAATTGATATAGAGGAGTCGGATTTCAGCAGCTGCCGTTTCAGAGAATGCGAGTTTGAAAAGGTCTATTTCAAAAACGTAAGCTTCAAGGGCTGCGACCTTTCCAATATACATATGTATGACTGCACCTTTAAGCAGTGCAGCTTTGATAAATGCCGCATCACAGGCAGCTCGTTTTCCGAAAGCCTGCTGGAAAGCTGTGCCTTTTCCGACTGCACAGGGCCTTACTCATCTTTCGGAGCCTGCACATTCAAAAAATCCTCACTAAAGGACTGCACTCTGAACGAAAGCTCCTTTGCCGATGCAAAGCTCAGGGGCACTGCTTTGAAAAACAATGTTTTCAGCGGCTGCGACTTCGGGGGAGCGGATATAGGCGGCTGTGATTTCTCAAACAGCAGCATAAGCGGCGCAAGATTTTCGCTGTCCGCCCTTAAAGATGTAAAGGTAAATTACGAGCAGGCGATAGAGCTTGCAAAGCTTCTGGGACTGAAAATCGTCTGATGCAGCAAAAGAAAAGAGCTTTCCGTTTTGTTTCGGAAAGCTCTTATTTTTATTGCTTCTTCAAGTCCACGCAGGCAACTATCATTTCGCCGTTTTTATCGTAGAATTTCGAGGAAATTGTCTTACAGCTCTTACCTGTTGCATTGGATATGTACCAGCCCGAAATAAACGGGTCTTCGATCTGCTCCTTTATGGCATAGAAATAATTCTTGATATCATGATTCACGCCGACTATTGCAGGGTGATAACCCTCCAGTATCTCAACTCCCGGGGACATTACGGTGTCGGTTATCTGGAAGCCCTTTTTATTGATAAGGAACGCACATTCTATTTCGGTATGCTCGTTGACGTAATTTCTGAGCTCTGCGTTATAATCGTCCGTTGTCATACAGGAAAGACGATTCACAAGGTTGTAGATAATTCGCTTGTAGCTCTCGATCTTCATATTGACAATGGTGGGGTTTTTCTTGGTAGAGATGTTAAGCTTCTGGGCAGCGTCCTCTATTTTCATTCTTGCTTCGTTGGTGAAAAGATAGTTGAACTGCTCAGGCTTCTGGAAATAAAAGCCCTGAAAATAGTCCACGCCCATTATCATGCAGGTGATGACCTCATCTACAGTCTCAACGCCCTCGGCAACGGTCATTGCGCCTATCTGCTTTGCGGTGTTGATGATGGAGCGGAAGACCTCCTGATTATATTTGCTTGAATCTATCTGGGAGACTATCGCCCTGTCTATCTTGATGATATCGGGATTTATGAGCATTATGCGGTTAAGGGTGTCAAGCCCTGCGCTCACATTGTCAAGTGCGATAAGAAAGCCCTTTGAACGGTAAAAATCCACGAACATCATCAGGTTGTAGGAGTCCTTTACCTGTGATTCGTTAAGCTCGATAACGATATTCTGGGGAGAAATGTTGTTTTCCGCAGCCGTTTTCATTATCTCGCCCGTGCCTGAGGTTATGCCGTTGAGAACAGATGTCTCAAAATTGATGAACAGCGACGGAGCCGATGTCTCAGCCGAAAAAGCTTTCATCGCCTTTTCACGGCATATTCTGTCAAGCTTTAATGCGGTGCCGTCCTTTTTGGCATAATCGAACAGGAAAAACGGCGAAACTATCTCGCCGTTGTAAACACCTCTTGAAAGAGCTTCAAGACCGATAAACTTTCTTGTGTTAAGGGAATATATCGGCTGGAACTCCACTATTATATCTTTTTTCTCTATAATCTCACGAACGATCTCCGGTGTGACTTTCACGGCAGATCCTCCAATCTAAATTAAGTTCAGGTCATTTTCTTATCGGTCAGAAGCTCGGTAACGGTCTTGTTATCAGGCTCAAGCTTTGCGCAGATCTTGTTGTACTGCCTGTAAAGCTGCTGAGTGCTGTTTTCAATGAAAAAGTAATATATAAGGTAGCTGAAATCAAGGATAAGAAGAAGTGCATTTACGACCATAAACGCAGTGAGCTGCGAAAGGAAAAATACGCACATTCCTATAAACAGCAGAATACAGCACATTATCGTCACCATAAGGTGGATAAGGCGCTCGTGCTGGATAAACTCTATCTGTACAAGATGTTCTCTTTTCAGTGCCGCAAAGTCGGTGTTTTCGTCCTCAAGGGCTTTATCTACCGATCTCATGTAGGTTTTTATGTAACTGCCCATAATATGACCTTCCTTCATTTTTATCCGACAAAGGCGCTCTGAACGGGCGCATACTTTCGATTAAGTTCATTATAACATACTTACTCGAAGATTTCAAGAAATTTTCGTAAAAATCTCATATAATTTCAGGGCATTCTATTGCAAAGAAATGTAAAGTGTGTTATACTGAAACCTGTCATTCGGACAACAAAATATATACACAAAGCACAAGTGGAAAGGATAGGTCACAACAATGAACAAGCTCATCACAGCCATACATGGCTTCTGTATGTCCCTTGCCGACAGCGTTCCCGGAGTTTCTGGCGGCACAGTGGCATTTCTTATGGGATTTTACGATAATTTCATAAATGCTCTCGGCAACCTGATAACAGGCTCGTGGGAGGAACGCAAGAAAGCTTTCTTTTACCTTTTAAATCTGGGAGCAGGCTGGATCGTCGGCTTCCTTATGGCGGTAGTTGTGCTGTCAAGCCTGTTTGAGAGCCATATTTACACCGTATCATCTCTGTTTATCGGCTTCATAATCTTTGCCATACCTCTTGTAATAATGGAAGAAAAGCAGTGCCTGAAGGACAGGGCTTGCATGTCATTCTTCCTGCTCATAGGCATTGTGATAGTTGCAGCCATCACCTACTTTAACCCCGTAGGCGGCACCGACAACAGCCTTAACCTTGATAACCCCGGTCTGCTGATGTACCTTTACATATTTATTGCAGGCGCTATCGCAATATGCGCAATGATACTCCCCGGAATTTCAGGCTCCACACTGATGCTTATTTTCGGTCTGTATGTTCCCATAATCACAGGAATAAAAGACCTGCTTCATCTGGATTTCCATGCACTTCCTCTTCTTATTGCTTTCGGTCTGGGAATCATCACAGGCGTTATCTCAATAATCAAGATAATCCAGCGTGCCCTTGAAAAGCACAGAGGAGCAACGGTTTATCTTATAATCGGTCTGATGATAGGCTCCATATACGCAGTTATTATAGGCCCCGCAACTCTTGGCGACCCTCAGCCTCCTATGACATTCGGCACATTCCGCATCATACCGTTCCTTATCGGCGGAGTTATCATTTTCGGAATGCAGGCTATGAAGCGCTTTTCCGAGAAAAAGGCAGCTGCTCCCGCCGCTCCCGAAGATAACGGCAGCAATACCGCCAAATAAAACAGAATAGGACAAATCTCACCTTGAATATATTATTTTAAATAATATATCCGAGGTGATTTTTTATGTTCGGCGGACTGATATCATGGCTCATGGAAAATATGCTGTACTTTGCACTGCATATGGAAAGCGGCACGGTATTTCCAAAGCCATTGTCTGCACAGCAGGAGGCGGAGGCGTTCCGCCGCATGGCAGAGGGGGACACTTCCGCCCGTTCTGAGCTTATCGAGCATAATCTCAGGCTTGTGGCTCATGTGGTGAAGAAATATTACACGTCCAATGCTGATACGGAAGAGCTTATCTCCATCGGCACGGTGGGGCTTATAAAAGCGGTATCCACCTTCAATAATTCCAAATCCACCAGGTTTGCCACGTATGCCGCAAAGTGCATCGACAACGAAATTTTAATGTTTTTCAGAAGTGCCAAGAAAAGCGCCCGTGACGTTTATCTTGATGAGCCTGTTGACGTTGACAAGGACGGCAACAGCATGAGCCTTATGGACATTATCGCCGAGGACGACAACATGGTTGACAGGATAGACACCATGATAAAATCCCGCCAGCTGTACGGCTTTGTGGAAAACAGCCTTGACGACAGGGAGCGGGAGATAATCCTTTACAGATACGGTCTTTACGGCAAAAAGCCCCTTACTCAGCGGGAAGTGGCAGAAAAGCTGGATATATCCCGCTCGTATGTTTCGAGGATTGAAAAAAAGGCACTTGAAAAGCTGAAAAATGAGTACGAAAAGTAGCTTGCGAAAATTTTTCGATACCGATTGAAATAAGCCTGAAAATGTGGTATAGTTTATATTAACTTATACCATAATGGGGAGGAAAAATTATGCCGAGAATAAAGCACATAAATGCAGATATTCTTTCCGATGAGGAGCTTACTGCCGTATCGGATATGCTGGACAGCGCAGAAAAGAAAATGAACGAAAAGCTTATGGAGGAGATAGACCGCCGCAGATCGGGCATGATAAAAAGCAGCTCAGGGCTGTGGGTGCCTGTTGATGCGGATAAACCCCAGAGCTGATATCATAGCTATATTCTTATCGCAGACCGCTTGCTTTGCCGTGGCGGTCTGCATTTTTCGTCATCTTGCAGATAGTCAGTTTAAACAAATTTCAGCGGAGACAATAGGTATTTCTCACAATGAACTGCGGAAAAATATTTTCAAAAAAACTTGCAACATATAACGGTTTATGTTATAATTAAAAGAAGTGATTTGCTGTGAAGGAAGTGTACTGTTGAAAATACTGGGAATAGACCCCGGCTATGCTATCGTTGGCTATGGGATACTGAATTATGACGGCTACAAGTTCAAACCGCTGGGCTATGGCGCTATCACCACGGAAGCAGGCACGGATTTCACACTGAGGCTCATGGATATCTATCACGATATGGAAACAGTGCTTGACACTTTCAAGCCCGATGCCATGAGCATTGAAAAGCTTTTCTTCAATACGAACCAGAAAACGGGCATTGATGTTGCTCAGGCAAGAGGAGTTATCATACTCGCAGCTGCCGAAAGGGGCGTGCCAGTGTTTGAGTACACGCCGCTGCAGGTAAAGCAGTCTGTTGTAGGCTACGGCAGAGCGGAAAAGAAGCAGGTCATGGAGATGACACGCTCAATTCTCGGTCTGGCTTCCGTACCTAAGCCCGATGATACTGCCGACGCACTGGCTCTGGCAATATGCCACGGTCACTGCTCATCGGCTATAAAGTTCAACTGATACGATAAGGATTGATAATATGATATACAGCGTAAGAGGAACTCTCGTTCACAAGGAAGCAGGTCTTGCGGTAATAGAATGCGGCGGCGTTGGCTACGGCTGCCGAACCACATACAACACCCTTGCACGTATGGGAGATATAGGCAGCGAGGAAACTCTTTATACCTATCTCCATGTCCGTGAGGACGGCATTGAGCTTTTCGGCTTCCATGACAGGCAGGAGCTGGGCTGCTTCAAGCTGCTGCTGGGAGTTTCGGGTGTAGGCCCCAAGGTATCGCTCAGTATCCTTTCGGATATTGACCCAAATAACTTTGCTCTTGCGGTGGCAACAGGCAATCACAAGCTTCTTACAAAGACTAAGGGCGTTGGCCCCAAAATGGCTCAGAGAATAGTTCTGGAGCTTAAAGACAAGATATCTAAGGAACAGATGAGCTTTGCGGAAAGCTCCGCTCCCGCAGCCGTGAACAGAGTGCTAATCTCAGGCGGAGCAGCAGGGGAGGCTCTGGACGCTCTGCTGGTACTGGGCTACTCTCAGGCAGAGGCAGAAAGCGCTGTTTCAAAGCTTGATCCCTCTCTCTCTGCTGAGGAGTTGATCCGTCAGGCACTGAAGAGCCTTGCAAAATTCTGATAAAAGGTAAGCCGAAAGGAATGATTGAAACTTGCTGGAACAAAGCGATATTGATTTTGAAGAGCGAATGGTCTCTCCCGAGGCGATGCCTTCCGACGAGGACGACGTTGATTATTCTCTGAGGCCCAAAACTCTTAACGAATATATAGGTCAGGAAAAGGTAAAGGAAAATCTTGCGGTCTATATCAAGGCAGCAAAGCAGAGAAACGAGCCTCTTGACCATGTGCTTCTCTATGGCCCTCCGGGTCTTGGAAAAACCACACTTTCTGCCATAATCGCCCACGAAATGGGCGTAAATATCCGCATAACCTCAGGCCCTGCCATTGAAAAGCCGGGCGATCTGGCGGCACTGCTCACAAATCTCGGTGAGGGCGATGTGCTTTTCATTGATGAGATACACCGTCTTTCCCGTTCCATTGAAGAGGTGCTTTACCCTGCAATGGAGGATTTTGCCCTTGATATCATCATCGGCAAAGGCCCCTCGGCACGTTCGCTGAGAGTAGATCTGCACAAGTTCACCCTTGTGGGCGCTACCACAAGAGCAGGTCAGCTCACATCACCTCTCAGAGACAGATTTGGCATAATCCAGCGCCTGGAGCTTTACTCCCACGAGCAGCTCACCGATATCGTAATGCGCTCTGCCGTAATTCTCGGCATTGCCTGCGATAAGGACGGCGCTCTTGAGATAGCAAAGCGCTCCAGAGGAACACCACGTATTGCAAACCGCCTGCTGAAGCGTGTCCGTGACTTTGCTGAGGTCATCGGCGGCGGAAAGATAAACGGCGAGATTGCTGCCATTGCCCTTGACCGAATGGAAATAGATTCACTGGGACTGGATAATCTTGACAAGAGATTTCTCAATATGCTCATTAAGGGCTACAGCGGAGGCCCTGCGGGACTTGAAACACTTGCCTCGGCTATAGGAGAAGAGGCGGTCACGCTTGAAGATGTCTGCGAACCATATCTTATGCAGCTGGGCTTTATTTCAAGAACGCCCAGAGGAAGATGTGCAACAGCCCTTGCATACAGGCATATGGGCTACAATATCCCCGCTGAAAAGAGCGGTCAGATTTCTATGTTTGAATAAAGAGGAGAGATCATACTTTAATGGGCAGATTATTCGGCACCGACGGTGCCAGAGGTGTTGCTGTGACCGAGCTTACCTGTGAGACTGCCATGCAGATAGGCAGAGCGGCGGCATCGGTGCTCTGCAAAAAGGCAGGTCACAGGGCAAGGATACTCATCGGAAAGGACACACGCATTTCCTCCGACATTATGGAAGCTGCGCTTACGGCAGGTATCCTCTCTGTGGGAGCGGACGTTATAAGTCTGGGAGTTGTTCCCACGCCCGCAGTGGCATTTCTTGTAAAAGCTATGCGTGCCGATGGGGGCGTGATGATATCCGCTTCGCACAACAGCATGGAATTTAACGGGATAAAGCTTTTTTCGGGCACAGGCTTCAAGCTCTCCGACGATATCGAGGAAGAAATAGAAGCACTGGTGCTCGATACTCCCGAAAAGCTCACCCAGTCGCTCAGAAACGGCAGCAATGTGGGCAGGCTCACTGTTGACAGGGAAGCGGTGCTGAGTTATATCCGCCATATTCTCGCCACAGGCGAAAAGAGCTTTGAGGGAATGAGGATAGCAGTTGACTGCGCAAACGGCTCTGCCTCCGCAACTGCGGAAAAGCTGTTTACAGGTCTTGGCGCAAAGGTATATCTGCTGAGCTGCGAGCCTGACGGCACAAACATCAACGACAGCTGCGGCTCTACTCATCTGGAGCAGCTTTCAAACTTTGTAAAGGCAAACAGCTGTGATCTGGGCATTGCATTTGACGGCGATGCGGACAGGTGCCTTGCCGTTGATGAGAACGGCGCTGTTGTTGACGGCGACAAGCTCATTGCCATTTTCGCAAAGGACATGAGCGAGCGTGGCAGGCTGGCTGACAATGCTGCCGTGGTCACTGTTATGACAAACATTGGCTTCAGCTTCTTTGCCAAGGAAAACGGCATAAAGATGATAACCACAAAAGTGGGCGACAGATACATACTGGAACAGATGCTTGCAGGGGGATATTCCCTCGGCGGCGAACAGTCCGGCCACATTATTTTCCGTGACTTTGCCTCCACGGGCGACGGTCAGCTTACGGCGATACAGCTGCTTTCGGTCATGAAGCGCAGCGGCAAAAAGCTTTCCGAGCTTGCGGAGCTTATGGAGAGATATCCTCAGGTAATGATAAACGTGAAGATATCCCCCAGATGGAAGGAAGCCTGGAAAAACAATTCCGAGATAGAGGAAATTATCGAAAATAAAGAGAAAGAGCTGGACGGCAGCGGCAGAATACTTGTCCGTGAAAGCGGAACAGAGCCGCTTATCAGAGTTATGATAGAGGGAAAGCTCTTTGAAACAATAAATGAAATGGCAGTAGAGATAGCCGATGTTATCCGCAGATGCTGCCCCGAAATATGACCATGGGAGGAATTTGAATTGAGATGCGCCGACAGATGGCATGATTACCGCCTTGTTGACTGTACCTGCTCTGAAAAGCTGGAATACTGGGGAAAGGTCTCGCTTGTGCGCCCCGACCCTCAGGTCATATGGAAGACCGCAAAGAAAACTCCTGTCTGGGATAAGGCTGACGGTCATTATCACCGCTCGGAAAAGGGCGGCGGACAGTGGTCGTTCACCCGCAGGCTGCCCGAGTCATGGCAGATAGGCTACGACCTTATCACAGGTCAGAAGCTCACATTCAATATCCGCCCCACAGGCTTCAAGCATACGGGACTTTTCCCCGAGCAGGCTGTCAACTGGGACTTTATGGCAAAGATGATATCCGAAAGGATAGCTTCGGGCAGGGAAGTTAATGTGCTCAACCTCTTTGCATACACAGGCGGAGCTACTCTTGCCTGCGCCGCAGCAGGCGCTTCCGTATGCCATGTGGACGCATCAAAGGGAATGGTGCAGTGGGCGAGGGACAATGCCGCTTCATCGGGACTTTCCGACCGTCCCATACGCTGGATAGTTGATGACTGCGAAAAATTCGTTGCCCGTGAAATAAAGCGTGGCAGGCGTTATGACGCTGTTATAATGGACCCTCCCTCCTATGGCAGAGGCCCCAATCAGGAGGTCTGGAAGCTGGAGGACTGCGTTTACGATCTGGTGGATCTGTGCGTGGGCGTTCTCAGCGATGACCCGCTGTTCTTCCTGCTCAACAGCTACACTACAGGGCTTTCTCCCTCGGTAATGGCATACATTATCGGCGAGACCGTGGGCAGCAGATACAAGGGCAAAGTCAGCGCCGATGAGATAGGTCTCCCCGTGGAAACGGGAAGCTATGCGCTGCCATGCGGCTCCACCGCAATGTTCACAGCTGAAAATATTTGAAAGGATATTTTATGGAAGATATAATTTCTGCCGAAAACCTTACGTTTTATTATTCCGAGCCTGCGGACGATGACGAGCCTCAGGCACAGGCAAATAAGATACTCGTTTTTGACGGACTTGACCTTAAAATAAAAAAGGGAAGCTTTACGGTAATTCTGGGGCACAACGGCTGCGGAAAATCCACCCTTGCAAAGCATATGAACGCAATTCTTCTGCCCTGCGGCGGAAAAATGTATGCGGCAGGCTTTGACACATCGGACGAAAGCAAGCTTTTTGATATAAGAAAGCACATCGGAATGGTTTTCCAGAACCCCGATAATCAGATAGTTGCTTCCGTTGTCGAGGAGGACGTGGCATTTGCTCTTGAAAATATGGGCGTTCCTCCCGCTGAAATGAGAGTCCGTGTAGATGAGGCTCTGAAAGCCGTGGGAATGTACGAATACCGTGAGCATTCGCCGTCACAGCTTTCCGGCGGTCAGAAGCAGCGTGTTGCCATTGCGGGAATAATTGCAATGCGCCCCGACTGCATCGTTCTGGACGAGCCTACAGCAATGCTTGACCCTGCCGGCAGACGGGAGGTCATGAAGACCATTCGCAGGCTAAACCGTGAAAACGGCATAACCATCATACTCATAACCCATTATATGGACGAGGCTGCTCAGGCAGATAGAGTCGTTGTAATGGACAAGGGCAAGATAATACTTGACGATACGCCCTCCGAAGTGTTCTCTCATGTGGATATGCTGAGAGAGGTGGGACTTGATGTTCCCCAGGTAACGCAGCTCATGTACCTGATGGATCACAACGGTTTTGAGGATGCCGATACTCACATCATCAACGAGGAAGAGTGCGCAGATTACCTGTATTCATTGCTTTCAGCAAACAGATAAATGAAAGTTTTAATCTCATTTTAATCAATGTTACTGCTGTTATTTAAGAATAGTATGTTATATTTGTACCGATGAGTGAGATCATCGGACAAAATTTGATCGAAATGAGGAATGATTTATGGTATTGCTTTCACTTCTTACAGGTATTATCCTGCTTATAGTTGCAGGTGTTACAATAGTTTCAATGCTTTCGGGCGTAGGGGTACTGCTGTTCTTCTGCATTGCGGCTATAATATGCGTTCTGTGCGGACTGGGAATGCTTATAAAGCTTCTGGGAAAAGGTGTATTCTCGCTCCTTAAATGCGTGATATTCCTTATCATTATGCTTGTACCCGCAGTAAACATCATCGCTCTTATAGCACTTTGCATCATCTGCATAAGATCACTTCGCAATAACTGAGACAGGAGCAAGGGGGAAAATTATGGGATTTGCAGTAATTTTAATTGTTACCATAGCGCTGATAATATTTTTCTGTATGGACTGTGCGGGAAAAATAAACAGGCAGGCAGAGGGCACGGGAGTTATATATCTTGCAGTGCCTATGCTCCTGACAATTATTCTTTGTATCTGCTCATTCAGATGGAAAAGCGAGATAGATATATTTGACTCCATAGACGAGTACGGATATTTCTGGGAAGGCAAGTTCAAGGATATCCTCGCATTTGCGGGAATGTGTATTCTTTCTATACTGCCTGCTGTTCTCTCCGTTATAGGCTGCGTAAGACTTGCCCTTCATAACGGCAAAACAAAGGAACCGCAGATGTTCGGCTCACCTGACGATGATATTCACTGCCTGTCTGTGTGGTCAAAAACATCAACGGCCCTCGGCGCTGTATGCACCGCTGCATTTTCTGCTTTTGCTGCCATAGCGGCAGTGAGCGCATTCAGCTTTGCAGCTGTAAGCAGTCTTAAACTCATTGCTGCCACAGTACTTATCGGCTGCCTTACATTCGGCATAGGCTTTATCGTAATGGCTGTCCTGTTCCCTATGTGGGTGTTGATCGTGGGCTTTCACACCATAATGTCGTCTCTGCCCATGGTACTTGCGGCAGGTGTCAGCGGAACAGCGCTTATAGTATTTCAGGTGATGTCGGCTGTTTTCATGTCGGCACAGGTGAAAAAGCTGGTTGAAAACGGTAGCATAACAAAGAAAAAGGCTGCACTTTATATATTCCTTTCACTTCTTCCCGTGGTAAGCATCGTGAATGCTGCACGGATTAGCAAAAAGCTCTCTGTCGGCGCATAACCGACCAATTTATAAGGAACATTATCCGCAAGGAAATGTATCCGCCTGGAGGATAACAGATGTCTGTAATTAGAACCGAAAATCTCACTTACACCTACAGTCAGGGGACGCCCTTTGAAAAGACTGCGGTGAAAGACGTTAATATCGAAATCGAAGAAGGGGAGCTTGTGGGCATCATCGGCCACACAGGCTCGGGCAAATCTACCCTTATCCAGCACCTTAACGGTCTGATAAAGCCCACTTCGGGAAAAATATTCATTGACGGAGTTGACATTCATGACAAGGATGTCAAGCTCCGTGATGTTCGTTTTAAGGTAGGTCTGGTTTTTCAGTACCCCGAATACCAGATATTTGAGGAAACAGTTTATAAGGATATCGCTTTCGGCCCTACAAATATGGGGCTTGACGAGGGCGAGATCGACAAGCGTGTAAGAGAGACTGCGAAGCTGGTTGGCATTGATGACAGCCTGCTGAACAAGTCTCCTTTTGAGCTTTCCGGCGGTCAGAAAAGAAGAGTTGCCATTGCAGGCGTTATGGCAATGCGCCCAAAGGTGCTCATTCTGGACGAGCCTACGGCAGGTCTTGACCCGAGAGGCCGTGAGATGATACTGGGTCAGATAAAGCATTATCACGAGGAAACAGGCTCCACGGTGCTGCTTGTTTCCCACAGCATGGAGGACGTGGCAAGATTTGCCCAGAAGATACTTGTTATGAACAAGGGCGAGGTATTCTGCTATGACACGCCCCCTGCGGTATTTGCACGGGCTGACGAAATCGCAGCCATCGGTCTTTCTGTGCCACAGATAACCAAGGTATTCTCAATGCTCAGAAGCAGAGGAATCGACATAAGGGGCGACGTTTATACCATTGAATTTGCCATGAAAACTATAAACGAATACCTTGCGGCAAAGGGAAAGGCAGGTGAGAGCAATGCTTAAAGACATTACCATCGGTCAGTATTTCCCCGGGAACTCCTTTGTACACAAGCTTGATGCCCGCTTCAAAATACTGATAACCGCTCTCTTTATCGTAATGATATTCACGGCGGATAATTTTGCAGGACTGTTTTTATCCCTGCTGTTCTTTGTTATAGCATTCGCAGCTTCAAAGCTCTCACTAAAACTTATTGTAAAGAGCATGAAGCCCATTATCCCGATCATTATATTTACCTCGGTGCTGAACATCTTCTTTATTGACGGCGTTACCGTATTCAAGATATTCGGCATAAGGATAACCGATAACGGACTTATCACATCGGGATATATGATAATAAGGCTCATAGCCCTTATCTGCGGCTCTTCACTGCTCACCTACACCACTTCTCCCATTGTGCTGACGGACGCTATCGAGCAGATACTGAAGCCACTTTCAAAGCTGAAATTCCCCACCCATGAGCTTGCTATGATGATGACAATAGCTCTGCGTTTTATCCCTACACTTATTGAGGAGACTGACAAGATAATCTCCGCCCAGAAAGCAAGGGGAGCGGATATGGACAGCGGAACCGTTATCCAAAGGGCTAAGGCTCTTGTGCCTATCCTTATCCCGCTTTTTGTATCGTCATTCAGGCGTGCGGAGGAGCTTGCTCTTGCTATGGAATGCCGCTGCTATAACGGCGGTGAGGGCAGAACAAAGCTCAAAACACTGGTATCTGGCGGAAAGGATTATGCGGCTCTGTCTGTGACCATGCTTTTCCTCGGCGGAGTGCTTCTCATAAATATGGGCAGGGTCATTCTGTGAGGTGCTTATGGCAGACAAACGCAATATCAAGGTAAAGATAGCCTACAGAGGCACAGCATACCACGGCTTTCAGCGGCAGGAAAATTCCGTTGCGGTGCAGAATGTGGTTGAGGGTGTTTTATCCCGTCTCACGGCTGCACAGGTGTCGGTAAACGGCTGCTCCAGAACAGACACGGGAGTTCATGCAAATGAATACTACTTCTCGTTCAATACGGAACATTCTATCCCGTGCGAAAACATTATCCGTGGAATGAACAGCCTGCTTCCCGATGATATTTCCGTGCTGGACTGTGAGGAAGCTCCCGCTGATTTTCATGCACGTTATTCCTGCACAGGCAAGGAATATATCTATAAGATACTGAACAGAAAAGTCCGTGACCCATTTTTATACGATCTGGCTTTTCATTATCCCTATCCCATGGACACTGACATCATGAACGCCGCTGCCGAGAGGATAGTGGGCACACATGATTTTCTGTGCTTCTGCGGAGCGTTGGGCATAAAGGAAAATTCCGTAAGAACGGTGACAAAATGCGGTGTATCACGAGAGGGCGATATCGTTACCGTGACCGTCAGGGGAGACGGATTTCTTTACAATATGGTGCGCATAATCGTAGGCACACTTATCTATGTGAACGAAGGCAGGCTCAGGCCTGAAGATATCGACAGGATAATCTCAAGCCGTGACCGCAATCTGGCGGGCGTTACCGCAAAGCCTCACGGCTTATATCTTAACAAGGTCTTTTACTGAAAGGAGAGGGATTATGGCAGTCACCGATATTTCGGAGCTGAGAAAAAAGCGTCAGGCTAAGAAAACAAGAAATCTCATCATTAAAATATTCATTGTGCTGCTTATCTGCGGAGCTGCTCTTGTGGCGGTATTCACCAAGGATATGTGGTATCCGTACCTTAACGGCGTACTGACCACTATCCCCGAGACAGTTCAGCCCGAAGCCTCTTCCGCAGAGCTGGCAGAGGGAAAATTCCCCATAAAGGTCGAGGGCGGTCTGGGCTACCAGCTTATGAGCATCGACAACTGCATTGCCGTGCTTGATGACTCACAGTTCCATATCTACAGCAGTGACGGAAAGGTGATGAACGAAAGACAGCACACCTATGCAAATCCTCTGCTGTGCGTATCGGGCAGCAAGGCTCTCATCTATGACGAGGGCGGGCGGGATTTCAGCCTTGAAAGCAAGTACAAGACAATTTATGAAAAAACTGCCGATGATATTATCTATATCGCAAAGCTTTCAAGCTCGGACTATGCAGCTGTAGTAACAAAGTCGGATAAATTTCTGGCAATGCTGAAAATTTACAACGCAAACGGCGAGCCTATTTTCACATACTACAGCTATGACAGCCGTATTATCAACGTTACCTTTACCAACAACAGCGCAGGCTGCATCGTAACAGTTCTCACAGCGGAAAACGGCCAGCTGGTTTCAAAAATGATACGCTTTGATTTTTCCGACACTGACCCCAAGTGGGTCAGCGACGGTATTCCAGCACTGGCGCTGGATACAAGGTTCACTTCTGACGGCGGCATAATCATGATAGGCGATACCATGTCCGCAGGCTTTGACTCCGAGGGAAATATAGTTTCTCAGTATTCCTACGACTACACCATCGAGGACTACGACACCAACGGCGAGATAACCGGCGTGCTTACCAGAAATTCCGACCTGAGGCGCACAGCTCTTATAACATTCAGCGGTTCCAACTGCTCGTCGCCCATAACAACCGTTCTTGACGATGATGCCGAAAAGGTATTTGTTGACGGCTCCAGCGCATATATTTTAAGCGGAGACGGAATAGATGTTTACACTGCAAACGGTCTCAACACAGGCAGCATAGCCCTCGAGGACACCTATGATGACCTGTGCAGGAACGGAAAATACATTTACCTTATGGGCTACGACACTATAAACAGGATAGACTATTCCGACTGATATAATGCCAAAAATCTCACAGGAGAGGAGAATCCACGCAAATCAAATGCGTGAACGATAAATTTTAATGAGTGCTTATATTTACGATATCGCCCTGCTGCTGATAATGATAGTATGTATCGGGCTGGGGTATAAAAGGGGAGTGCTCAGGACTATTCTGAACTGCGTTTGCTTTGTTATCGCTTTTGCGATAGCATCTGTTCTGTCATCGCAGTCTGTAACCACATATGTGTATGACAGATATCTGCATGACAAGGTACAGCAGCGCATCGACACGGCTGTACAGGACGTTAAGACGAAAGCACAGAACGAGATTCGTGACAAGGCAAATGAACTGGCAGACGAGATAATAGAAGAAAACTTCGGCGACAATGAGTTTATGAAGCAGTTTGCAGGGGATATCATTGATGACGGAGGAAAGCTTGTTTCCGAAAGTATCCCCAAATTGTATAATTATTTGGGCATAGACCTGCGAACACTATTGACTAATCCGCAAATTAGTGATAAAATAAAAGCTATAACCGAAAAGTACGGCGATGTTATAGCCGATGAGCTTAACAGCCGAATGCCTCTCGGGATAAAGGTAGATAAGGCTTACGTAAGGGATATGCTGTCCGATGAAAACGCTGTTGAAGCGATCTTCACCGAACTTTGGGGTATAAGATCCGAAAATGCGGAATATAACGGCATTGCGGATTATCTGGAGCAGATCGTTGTAAGACCTGCCTGCATACGCTTTCTGGGAATGATAATATGGGCTGTGGTGTTTGCACTGTGCAGTCTGGTGCTTCATCTCATTGTAAGAGCGGTGCTTGTTGTAAGGAAATTACAGCCCATAAAGGCCTGCGACTCCATATTGGGAGCGGTGGCAGGCGCAGCGGCAGGTGCTGCCGTTATTGCGGCGTGCTGTATGCTTATTGTCCTCGCCGTGCGCTGGACAGGCGGAACAGAGTATATGAATGAAGATATTTTCTCCCATACTCTTGTTTTCGGCAGGATATATGATCTGATGACAGAGCTTAAAATTTAATGTGCGTTTATTCGTACAGAAAGGATGGAATTGCAGTAATGCGTTGCAGCAAATGTAAAAAACGTGAGGCTGTGGTGTTCATTCAGTCCATGCAGGGCGGTGAAAAGCATAGCGAAGGCTTATGCCTTGTATGCGCAAGAAAAATGAACATCCCGCAGATAAAAGAATATATGGATCAGATGGGTATAACAGACGATCAGCTGGAAGAATACGCTGATGCTATGACTGATCTTTCAGATAATATTGATTCCGATATGTTCAAGATGGGCGGAACAAACTCCTTGCCCAACTTTTTCAATGCACTGTTCAATGCGGCAAAGCCCTCTGACGAGCAGAACATGACTGCCGAGGAGGTTCCCGGTCAGGGCGCTGATGCCGATATTCCCGACAGCGTGGGCAAGGGTGACGGCAAGGGAAGCAAGGACAAGAAAAGAAAGTACCTTAACTCTTTCTGCACCGATCTTACCGCCCGTGCAAGGGACGGCAAGCTTGACAGGATAATCGGAAGAGACAAGGAGATCGCCCGCACAATTCAGATACTCTGCCGCAGGCAGAAAAACAATCCCTGCCTTATCGGTGAACCCGGTGTCGGCAAAACTGCCATTGCAGAGGGTCTTGCTCAGAAGATAGCGGCAGGGGAGGTACCTTTCCAGCTGGCCAACAAGGAAGTATTTCTCCTTGACCTGACTGCTCTCGTTGCGGGAACACAGTTCAGAGGTCAGTTTGAGGGCAGAATAAAGGGTCTTATCAACGAGATAAAGACAGAGGGCAACATTATCCTCTTTATCGACGAGATACACAATATCGTTGGCGCAGGGGACAGCGAAGGCTCGACCATGAACACCGCAAATATCCTGAAGCCTGCTCTCAGCCGTGGGGAGCTGCAGGTAATAGGCGCTACTACCTTTAAGGAATACAGAAGATTTATAGAAAAGGACAGCGCACTTGAAAGACGTTTCCAGCCTGTAACTGTCAATGAGCCTACCATTGAGGACACAGTTGAGGTGCTCAAGGGCATAAAGAGCTATTACGAGGAGCACCACAAGGTAAAGATCAGCGATGAGCTGCTCAGAATGTGTGCTGTTTTATCCGAAAGATACATCAACGACAGATATCTTCCCGACAAGGCTATCGACCTGCTGGACGAAGCCTGCGCAAACCGCAGCATCAGAAGCATTGAGCTTTCCAGCGAGCATGATATGAAGAAAAAGGTATCTGACCTTGAAAACGAGATAAAGACTATAGAGGACGGCGAAGAGCCTGATTTTGAGGCACTTGCCGAAAAGAAATCCCTCCTTATCCGTGAGAAGAACGAGCTTGGCGATCTGGACAAGAAGATCGAGAACATCAATGTTGAGGATTCAGACCTTGCAAAAGTAATCGAGCTTTGGACGGGTATTCCCGCAAACAAGATAGAAGAGACCGAGTTCAAAAAGCTTGCCGCACTTAACAGTGAGATGAAAAAGCGCATAATCGGTCAGGATAGGGCTGTTGACCTTGTATGCGAAGCTATAAAGCGTTCAAGAGTTCAGCTCACAAAGCGCAGACGTCCCGCTTCATTCATTTTTGTTGGCCCCACAGGCGTAGGAAAGACCGAGCTTGTAAAGGTCATCAACGATGAACTGTTCAACGGAACTGATACGCTTATCCGCCTTGATATGACCGAGTATATGGAGAAGTTCTCCGTTTCCAGCCTTATCGGATCACCTCCGGGATATGTGGGCTATGATGATGCGGGCGAGCTAACCGAAAAGGTTCGCAGACACCCTTATTCCGTTATCCTTTTTGACGAGATCGAGAAGGCTCACCCCGATATCATGAACCTGCTGCTCCAGATCCTGGATGAAGGTCATGTAAAGGACGCTCAGGGCAGATCTATAAACTTTGAGAACACCATAATCTGCATGACCTCCAACGCAGGCAGCTCCGACAAGACAACAGGTCTGGGCTTCAACAAGACAGAGGGTGATATTTCCCGTGAAAAGGCAATGAAGGCTCTGTCCGAGTTCCTGCGCCCCGAATTTCTGGGACGTGTTGACGAGATAGTTGTATTTGATCCTCTCTCAAAGGAAAGTTACGCTGAAATAGCAGGTCTTATGCTTACCGAAATGAAGGAGCCTCTGGCAGAAAAGGGCATTGAGCTTAAATATGACAAGCGTGTTCCGGCTGCCATTGCCAAAAAGGCATACGGCAAGAAGTTTGGTGCAAGAGATATCAGAAGCGTTATCCGCTCCGAGATCGAGGATAAGGTCGCTGATATTATCGTTGAAAGCGCCAGCAAGCCTGTCAAGACTATAAGGATATCCGCAAAGAAAGACGGTATCGAGGTATCGTCAGCCGAATAACCAAATCAAAATTGCTTCCGTGCATATGTGCGGGAGCAATTTTTATCGCTATATCGCTATACTTTATTCACAGTATGTATTATATTACAAAAATATCTGCACATTTTCTACAAAAATGGATTTGACAAAATAGTGAAAATATGTTATGATTATCAAGTGGGATCAGGAAAATTATTGTAATTTATCCTGGTAATAAAATAAATATACAGAACGGTGGTTGTGTGCAGATGGATTTTGCAGAGTTTCAGAAAATGCTGCTGGATAGTCTCAGAGATGACAACATTAAGAGCCAATTTTTAAAGCTTTTAAGTGATGACGGTGTGGCAGCGGAAATCGAACGCTACGAAAATCTTGTAAAAGAGCTGGAGGAAAAGCTTGCAAAGTCCTCCAAGGAAGCAGAAGAAAAGTACAGCAGTCTGCTCTCAGAATTTAACGATTTGTCAGGCACATCGGCTGCCGTTAAGCTTGAATCCGAAAATAAGGATAAGCGCATTGCCGAGCTTACAGAAAATATCTCAAAGCTTACCTCTTCCGAAAGCGACAGCGCTAAGATAGCATCTGACAGGATCGCAAGACTTACCAATGAAGTTGATTCTCTCAGGAATGAAGCAAGTGAAAAGGACAAACGCATTGCAGAGCTTACCGCTTCCGAAAATTCTCTCAAGGCTCAGCTTACAGCAAGCAGCTCCGCTGCCGATGATATGAAGAAGCAGCTTGAATCCACAGGCTCCGAAAAGGATTCCGAGATTGGCAGACTTAATGAAAAGCTTGCTTCCGTTACAGCAGAGCTTGAAACAGTCAAGGCTCAGAGCGAGGCTGATAAGCAGAAGGCTCAGAGTGACAGCGCCGAGATAGAGCGCCTTAAAAAGGAAAAGGAAGAGGCTGCAGCACAGCTGGCAGAGACTGAAAAGAATGCCGCTTCCGCAAAGGCTGAGATAGAAAGCAAGAATGCCGAGCTTGAAAAGAAGATATCCGAGCTTGAAGCCAAGATCACAGGCTTTACCGCTGATATCGAAAAGGCAGAGGCTGAGATCGGCAGCAAGGATAAGACCATTGCCGAGCTTAACAGCAATGCCGATGCCAAGAATGCAGAGCTGAACGAAAAGGTAGCTGCTCTTACAGCTGATATGGCTGCCGAAAAGAGCAAATACGAAAAGCTCAGCGGCGAAGTCAATACATACAAATCCGAGATCGAAGCAAGTGCTGCAAAGCTTAAGGATACTGAAGCCAAGCTTGCAGAAGCACATGAATCCATCACTCAGAAGGACAGCACTATCACTTCTATGAACACTCAGCTTCAGGGTATGCTCATTCTCCGCCAGAAGATAAACGAGTATGCAGAGACAGCCAACGCATATGCTGAAGAAGTGGAGAACGCAAGAAATATCCTTGCCGAGAGAGATAACACCATCAGCTCCCTTAATGAGCAGGTAACAGCTCTCAGTGCTCAGAACAGCGAACTTGCCGTTAAGACAGAGCAGTACAGCGAGGCTATCAATACAAAGAATACTCAGATCGATGAGATAGGCAAGTATGCAGAGTCTCTCAAGAATCACGCCGAGGATCTTTCCAACCGCATTCTTGAATCCAATGCAGAGATAACCCGCAAGACCAACGAGGTCAATGAGCTTAAAAAGGATATTGAAGCATATAACCTTACATTCGGCGACCTTACACAGGTATTTGAGAAGTACCAGAACCTTACTCCCGCTACCAAGGAAGGCCTCAAGGACGTATTCAATGAGGATCTTAATGTAAGAAGCTTCCTTTCCAGCGGCGCTCAGTGGGGGCATATCCAGGCTCTTTGGGAATATACTCAGCAGAAGATAAACGCCGAGGATTTCTCCGATGTGGGAACTCTCAACGAGATATTTGCTTACTTCCTGGATTTCCACAACAGCAGCTATCCCTCACCTTTGTATGCGCTGCTTGACACCAAGCCCGGCGACGCATTTGACGAGGATCAGCACACCAAGATAATGACCAGAGAAGAGCGCAAGGCTGCATTCTTTGACAAGAAGAAGGCAACTGTTGAAGGCCCTATCAAGGAAGTTGTTCTTTACGGCTACAAGAACCTGAAAAACGGCAGAGTTCTCAAGCCCTCTATTGTAAGAGTATAATAACATTTGCGGCAGTCTTGAAAAGGCTGCCGCATTTTTCTTGCCTTATTCTGTATAGCTTTCTGCCTTCATTTACAGCTTGAATAAACTCCGTTTTCATGTTATAATTAAATCGATCCGAAAGGGTAGAGCGCTGACCCGTCGGAAATAACCGAAAGGAGATTATTAAGAATGTGCGGTTTTAACTTTGGAAACATCAACTGCTTCATGGACTTCATCAAGTCTTGCTTCGGCGGCAACTGCTGATAAGCTCTGACAAACATTAACATAAATCACTTAGAACATAGGCTCAGATATGCACCGTTTCCCTGAGGTGTATATCTGAGCGATTTTTATTTGTACGGTTGATTTTTCGGGCGGATTATAGTATAATTGATACATAGCTTATAAAGGAGGGGCAGCAATGCAAAAGGAAGTCAAGATGCAGGATATCGCCGACAGGCTGGGGATAAGTGTTGTTGCGGTCTCCAAGGCGCTAAGCGGAAAAAGCGGTGTTAGCGAGTCTATGCGTGCAAGGGTCTGCCGCACAGCCGAGGAGCTGAACTATGTGTATAACCCACGCCGCAAATCTGTTCAGGGTGAGCTTACGGGAAATATCTGTGTGCTTGCTTCCACAAGGTTCATTGACGCTGATTCATTTTATCTCAAATATTATAAGCACATCTCATCTCTGCTCCAGAGCAGGGGACGATACGCATTTTTTCATACCATATCATCTTCAGACGAGGAAAATCTCATATATCCTGAGCTGCTGACCCCGGGCAGAACAGACGGCGCTATAATTCTGGGGCAGATGTCAAAGGCATATATCGAACTGATAACCTCAAAAAATTTTCCCGTGGTATTTCTGGATTTCTATGACGACAGAAAGGATATCGACTGCATCATAAGCGACAGCTTTTACGCTTCTTACGATATTACCAACTACCTTATAAACATAGGTCACAGAAAGCTTGCTTTTGTAGGCTCGGTAAAAGCCACCAGCTCCATTCAGGACAGATACTTAGGTTATGTGAAGTCGCTTATGGAGCACGGGATACACGTAAGCTCAAATTACGTTCTCGATGACCGTGGAGAGGACGGTCTGATGGTCCCGATCCGTCTGCCTGTAGATATGCCAACGGCATTTGTGTGCAACTGCGACGGCACGGCATATGAGCTAATAAAGCAGCTTAACCGTGAGGGCTATCGTGTGCCGCAGGATATTTCGGTAACGGGCTTTGATAACTCAATGTATTCGGATATGTCTGAGCCTAAGATAACCACTATCGAAGTAAACACTGAGCAGATGTCCTCGCTGGCGGTGGATACTATCCTGAAAAAAATCGAAAATCCGTCCTATAATATCGGAAGAATGCCTGTGGGCGGCAGGATAATCTATAAAAACTCGGTGCGCTCCCTTATATCCGACAGCATAAGATAACCGATTTGGTAAAATTAAATAGTATTATGCGATAAAAGTTAACTTTTTTAATAAAAATGATGCTTGCAGAAAAGTTAAATATATGAGATAATTATTATAGATAACTGTTTTCTATTTTTTGTGAAATGAGGTATTGCCAATGTCCCATCAGATGGTTATTGTTCTCGACTTCGGCGGTCAGTACAATCAGCTTATCGCCAGACGTGTGCGTGAGTGCGGCGTGTACTGCGAAGTCAAATCCTATAAAACTCCCCTCGAACAGATCAAAGCGATGAATCCTGTAGGTATCATCTTCACAGGCGGTCCCAACAGTGTTTATCTTGAAAGCTCTCCCACTATCGGAAAGGAGATCTTTGACCTTGGCATTCCCGTTCTCGGCATCTGCTACGGCTGCCAGCTCATGGCGCACGTTCTCGGCGGAAAGGTATCTACCTGCATAACCTCTGAATACGGCAAGACCGAGACTGAATATGACAAGTCCTGCGTACTTTTCGGCGGCGTTGACGGTATGCCCGAAAAGGCTGTTTCATGGATGAGCCATACAGACTATATCTCCGAGCTTCCCGCAGGCTTCAGAGCAGTTGCTCACACCGAGAACTGTCCCGTTGCCGCTATGGAAAACAAGGAAAAGAAGCTTTATGCCGTTCAGTTCCACCCCGAGGTAAATCACACTCAGTACGGCGTAAAGATGATCGGCAGCTTCCTTAAAAATGTATGCGGCTGCACAGGCGACTGGACCATGGGCAATTATGCTCAGACCGCTATAAAGGATATCCGTGAAAAGGTGGGCGACGGCAAGGTTCTTCTGGCACTTTCAGGCGGCGTTGACAGCTCCGTTGCAGCAGCTCTTCTTGCAAAGGCCGTAGGGGACAAGCTCACCTGCATTTTCGTTGACCACGGCTTTATGAGAAAGAACGAGGGCGACGAGGTAGAAGCTGCTTTTGCAGGCTGGGGCATCAACTTTGTAAGAGTTAATGCCAAGGATCGCTTCATGGCAAAGCTGAACGGTGTATCCGACCCCGAGACCAAGAGAAAGATTATCGGCGAGGAGTTCATCCGAGTATTTGAGGCTGAAGCCAAGAAGATCGGCAAGGTAGATTTCCTCGTTCAGGGTACAATTTATCCCGATATCATCGAAAGCGGCGCAGGCGATGCTGCCGTTATCAAGTCTCACCACAACGTAGGCGGACTTCCTGACTATGTTGATTTCAAGGAGATCATCGAGCCTCTCAGACTTCTTTTCAAGGACGAGGTTCGTGCTCTTGGCCGTGAGCTTGGTCTTTCCGATGTTCTCGTTGACCGTCAGCCCTTCCCCGGCCCCGGTCTTGCTATAAGAATCATCGGCGAAATAACCGATGAAAAGCTTTCTATCCTTCAGGACGCTGACTTTATCTTCCGTGAGGAGATCGCCAAGGCAGGTCTTGACAAGAGCATCAACCAGTATTTTGCAGTGCTCACCAATATGCGCTCCGTAGGCGTTATGGGTGACGGAAGAACATATGACTACACTCTTGCGCTGAGAGCTGTTACCACCACCGACTTTATGACTGCTGACTTTGCTAAGATCCCTTACGAGGTTCTTGAGACTGCCGCTGCAAGGATCGTAAACGAAGTTAAGAGCATCAACAGAGTTGTGTATGATGTTACCACAAAGCCCCCCGCAACTATTGAGTGGGAATAAAAAACAAGACTTCAAAAACGCCGAATTTACGTCGTTTTTGAAGCCTTAAAATCTCAGTGATAACAATTTGATAACAGGGAGCAAAACTGAAATGTTCTGCATTTCAGGCGGTTTACAGGTCACGCCACTCTTTCGAG
>ERZ1026854.77-NODE-77-length-71550-cov-20.785551_pt1 | contig 71550 bp, 57 predicted proteins | sample MGYA00380157_ERZ1026854 | MGnify/ENA primary metagenome ERZ1026854 (study PRJEB33269, sample SAMEA4719793) | human gut metagenome | biome: human-associated habitat; feature: organic feature; material: feces | place: Cameroon | collected 2013-10 ...
GTATTTTATTGTTATGTATTATTTTAAATGGTATGTATTATTTTAAATGTTATGAGAAAAAGATTGATGATGTCGGCTGACGACGTGAAATATATTGTGATTCACTGCTCGGCAACACGACGCAACCAGAACTATACGGTGGAGCAAATGAGTAAGGACCACAAAGAGAGGGGATTCTATGATATTGGCTACCACTTCTACATCCGTAAGGATGGTACGAGGACGCAGCATCGTATGCTGCTGGAGGTGGGGGCGCATGCTAAACCGTATAACAGATGTTCTATCGGTATCTGCTATGAGGGCGGACTGGATGAGGAGGGCAACTCTTGCAACACGCTGACGAGAGCGCAGCGAGAGGAGATCCTGGATCTGCTGGGTATCTTGCGCAGGTTGTTCCCGAGGGCAAAGGTGGTGGGGCACCGTGATCTGCCTGGGACTACGCCGAAGGACTGTCCGTGCTTTAATGTGGATGAAGTCTTACTCACCACGAAGGATTGAGTTTTTAAAGAACACGAATAATCCGAATGACACGAATATAAATGCGGCAGGATTGCTGGAGCGTTTTAAGGAACACGAATAGTTCGAATGACACGAATATAAACGTGGCAGGATTGCTGGAGTTTTTAAAGGAACACGAATTGTCCGAATGACACGAATCTTTATTTTATTCGGTTGATTCGAGTGATTCGGGGTTGCTTGAAGTTCTAAGGAACACGAATAGTCCGAATGACACGAATCTTTTTTATTCGATTGATTCGATTGATTCGTGTTCGTTTTCTTAGAACTGAATTTGTGTTCTAGTTGAATTGCAAGGAACACGAATCGTCCGAATGACACGAATCTTTATTTTATTCGGTTGATTCGAGTGATTCGGGTTCGTCTCCTTAAGGCTGCATTCGGGGTCGTTTTCTTAGAACTGAATTTGTGTTCTAGAGGATGATGCGTTCGTATTCGAGGTGGGTGGAATAACCGAAATTCAATAGTATTCCAAGTTTATAATCTGTTGCATGAAGATAATTGTAGACTTGGGAGCGATGAGCTTTATCAAGACTCGACACTGCCTTCAACTCAACTATTATTTGGTTATAACAAACGAAATCGGCTTTATATATTTGCTTTAATGGTTCTCCTTTATAGTATATCACAAGCTCTTTCTCTCGTTTAAAAGGAATTCCTCTAAGTTTTAGTTCCTTTTCTAAGGCTTCTTGATAGACTGCTTCAAGGAATCCACAACCTAACTGATTGTATACTTCCATTGCAGCGCCAACTATATCGTAGCTTTCTTGTTTAAAGTATATCATATAAACTCATTTTTATAAACACGAAGGACGTTTTTAAAAAGAACACGAATATAGATACGGCAGGATTGCTGGAGGATTTTAAGGAACACGAATAGTTCGAATGACACGAATTTTTATTTTATTCGGTAGATTAGGGTGATTCGTGTTCGTTTTCTTAAACCAAAATTTGTGTTCTGCTGATTGAGTCGTAAGGAACACGAATGATCCGAATGACACGAATCTTTTTTATTCGGTTGATTCGAGTAATTCGTGTTCGTTTTCTTAATGCGGCATTCGGGTTCTGCTGATTGAGGGTTAAGGAACACGAATAGTCCTAATGACACGAATCTTTTTTATTCGGTTGATTCGAGTGATTCGTGTTCGTTTCCTTAAGGCTGCATTCGGGGTCGTTTCCTTAAGGCTGCATTCGGGGTCGTTTTACTTCGTGGTCATATGGAAGAAGCGGGTGAGGCGGCTGCCGAGGCTGCGATCCATATTGTCGATATAGGCATCGAGGACACGGACGGTGGGGGTGAGAGGGATGAGGTCGTAGTCGGCGAGGGAGGCTGGAACGAGGCAGCTATTGCCCTCACGGATGATGACTTCATCGCCTGTGGAGCGTACATGGAGTTTGCAGTCGCCATTGACGCACATGGTGATGATGAAGCTATCGTATTTCAACAGGTTGCGATGGAATGGTTGGCTGACTTCAAGGATGCGGACGCTGAAATATGGTGAGCTGATGACGAGGTTGGCACGGTTTTCTTCGTTCTGGTATTCAGTGCGGTATTCGTCGACGACACTGTAGTCGAGGGCTTGGGATGCAAGGTCGACATGCAACTGGCGTGGACGACCATCGAGGCCTGGACGATTGTAGTCGAAGATGCGATAGGTGACATCAGACGACTGCTGTATCTCGGCAAGGAGGATGCCGCTGCATATGGCATGGACTCTGCCTGCTGGGAGATAGAAGACATCGCCACGTTTTACTTCATGGCGTGCCAGGACATCGGTGATGCTGCCGTCTTCGACGCGTTTCTTGAACTCGTATTCTGATATTGGCTGTTTGAATCCGGCATAGAGGTAGCTGCCTGGTTGGGCGTCGATGACGTACCACATCTCGCTCTTGCCCATCTTATTATGGACGCGTGCTGCCATCTCGTCGTTGGGATGGACTTGGATGCTGAGGTCGCGTTTGGCATCGATGAACTTGGCAAGCAATGGGAGGTTGCCATCATAGCGGTCGCTGACTGCTTTGCCGAGGATTTCTTCTGGGGCTGAAGAGACTACGGAGATGAGGTCGTGACCTGCGAGGGGACCATTGGCTATGATGCTGGCGTTGTCGGGCACAGCACTGACTTCCCAGCTCTCGCCGATGGTTTCGTCGGTGGCAGGGAGCCCTTTGTATGGTCGTATCTTGTTGCCGCCCCACACTATTGTATGGAGGTTGGGCTGGAATAGGAATGGATACATGGTAAGTGAAGAGTGAAGAGTGAAGAGTGAAGAGTGAAGAATTTAAGTGAGAGACATAAACCGAATCTACACGTATCTGCCCTGTGGGCTCGGTTGCTTGAGATTTTATAGAACACGAATAAATCGAATCGAACGAATAAGACCGAGGTCTCTGCTGCTTGTGTTTCTTAGAGTTCGTTTTCTTGGTCCAGGGGAGTATGTTTTCACACTTTTCATGATGATTCGTTTGAATATTGTTTAAAACAGATAGCTGAAGGAGGTGAGGAGCTGCTGATAGTCGGACTGGAAGCGGATGCGGGTGGATTCGTCGAGGTTGGGGGTGTCGACGAGGCGCTCGAGTTCTTGCAGCACCTTGGCTCCCATACTGAAGATTGGAGCGCAGAGGGTGTTTTCGTGGTCGGCAACGGGGGCGTAGTAGTAGCCAATTTCTTCGATAACGAATTGCAGAGTGCGCCACGCTTCGTGTATCTTCATGCGGTTGTGAGCCATCTCGTCGAGGACATACTTGCGGAGATATTCTATATTATCTGCCTGCGCATATACCTCCTTGGTGGTTTTGACAGGATGGAAATAGCGATCGATGAGCACCTGCTGTTCGTGGAGGTTGCGCTTATAGAACACGTCGCTGTCGACAGTGGTCTTGGCGGGTTCCACTTCTTCGAATCGCTCAGCATGGACTCCGGATATGGCTACGCTCATGCCTCCTATCTCCATGACGAGCTTGCGGTCGCGGTCGATACGGATGATGTATCCGGTCATATCTGCCATATCGCCTGAGGTGATACGGAGCAGGATACGGTTGCGAGCATAATAATGGAATGGATGAAGGAGGAAGCGGATGCGTTCGGGTGAGGTTTCACAGATGCACATGAATGGTCGCATCTGGGAATCAGGAATCTGTGCCACTCGTCCGGTGCTACAGTTCTTGCAGAGATAATGGCCAGGGAAATACCAGTCGAGGTAGGCTTGTGTTTCTTTAGGACTGCCTTTGATAAAGACGAGTCCGCTAAAAGTAGGTATCTCTCTGCGTTGTACTTTCAGCTTGTCGTTCTTGCGGTAGTATCTGATGGTTTTGTGTACGAAGAAGGTCTTGCCATCTTTGCGTAGCCACTCTTCGAATTTGGCTACACGACTATGATGAACAAAGAGATAAGACCAAGTGGCGGGGGCTGCCGAAGAGCAAGGTTTCACCTCTGCGCCAACAGTGTCTGTTGACCCAGTAACTTGAGTACCCATCGGAAGACGAGCGTCTTCGTTGGCGGTAGAAAAAGAATCCGTACCATCCGGTTTCATAAACTCTTTTCTACTTTATGTCAGCGGCTACAACCTGCATTTGAGCAGATTGTGCAAGCCTTATCAGATACGACTTCGCTTGCATGGTTTTTTAAGTTTTATGCCTTATCACATATTATAAGGTGTACAAAGTTAAGTATTTTGCATGAAAGTAACAAGAAAAAGGAGTATTATTTCGTTAGGAATGGACTTTTTTAAGATAAAATAATTTTATGAACTAAAATGAACTAAAAGCCTCACCCCCCCCAAAAAACTCTCTCCAGGGGGGGGGAATTAGACTTGAAGGCGCTTAGAGGAAGAACACGAATAATCCGAATCTACACTCTAAGCGAATGAGTCTGGGGGACTCTGCTACTGGAGTATGGCGCACACGGATCACGCTGATGGACACGGATAGAGCCTAACTCGGCTCTGACGCTGGAGGTTTTAAACGAACACTAATAATCCGAATCTGCACGAAATAAAATGATTAACATGAACCAGACAAATACCTGATTGTTGAGCCTTTAAAACAAAAACCAGATAAACACCTGCCATTTTCTTCAGCAGAGCTTACCATCTGTGGCTTGCCCAGCCTTTACGAGAGTGCGAACTCTCGATAGTCTGGACAAACCACAGATGGCAGAGACGCACACGCCTCTGAAGAAAATGACAGGCGATAAACCAAAATAAACCATTGCTGAAGAATGTCGCACACCCATTACCCATTAAACATTAAACACTACACACTACCTCAAGCAACGGTTTATCTTGGTTTATCGCCCTATGTTGGGCAAAGTGCTGGCACAGCACTGATGGAAAGGATTGGCAAGGCGCGTCGTACAGCTTGCTTACGAAAGCGCATTGGCAAGACTTTACATCAAAACTCGAAGAATGAGAGTTTGACCAACATAGGGTGTTTATCTTGGTTTATGTTTTTAAAAAGTAAAAAAGTAAAAGGGAAAAAAGGTAAAGGGTAAAAAAGAGAAGAGGGAGGAAAGGAGGAAGAGAAATCATTAACTTTATTTAACTGCGGTTATTATGCAAGCAATAGAAAAAGAGAGTACTTTTGCAAGGAAAAATTAACTATTGAAGTCAAATAGTATTAAGGATATTACTTGTATGAAAGTTTACAATATCATCCTAAAATTAGTGCTATGCTGCCTGCTGTGCATATTCCATTTTGGAATGGCATCGGCAGACATAAGAAACGAACGCATTCTAATTATCACTTCGTATAATCCTGACACTGAAAGAACGAATGCTAACCTGTCGGAATTCTTCAGAAAATACAAGACTTTAGCAGGCTCTACAACAAACGTTTGTGTGGAGACTATGAACAGCAAAAATCTGTCAGAAGCACCACTATGGAAGGACAGAATGGAGGGCTTGCTAAAGAAGTATACAGCAGAACCACCAAGCCTTATTATATTGTTAGGACAGGAGGCTTGGGTGTCTTATCTGGCTCAAACTTCGGAATTGGCGCACAAGACTCCTTCGATGGCAGCAATGGTGAGTACAAACACTATAGAGTTGCCTAAAGGAATTAAGAATCTCAGGACTTGGATGCCTAAGAGTAAGGAGTATACTGACTTTAAGGACTTTAATATCGTGGGCGGAATATTCTACAAATACCATGTAGGCCGCAACATAGAATTGATAAAAAACTTCTACCCAAATGCAAACAATATTGCATTTCTCTCGGACTTCACTTTGGGTGGTTTGACGATACAATCTTTGGTCAGAAAAGAAATGACAAAACACAAGGATTTAAATCTGCAGTTGATAGATGGTAGACGATATACACTGTTTGGTGTTTGCAAACAGTTGAAGGAGATAAAGGAGGGTACAGTATTATTAATAGGTACGTGGAGAATAGACAGTAGCGAGAACTATGTGTTGGCAAATACAACAAGCGTATTGCGCGATGCAAACCCTAATTTGCCTGCTTTTTCTATGGCTTCGGTAGGTATGGGCAGTTGGGCTATCGGAGGATATACACCTGAGTTTGGTCTTGTTGGCGAAGACTTGGCAGACATAGCTTACGACTACTTGAAGGCAAAGATGCCAAGTAGCGAATTGTTTAAGATTCGCCGTAGTAGCTATACTTTTGACAAATCGAAGCTCACTAAATTTGACTTATCTGAGAAATTTGTCCCTGCTAACTCGATAATAATAAACCAGACTGAGAATTTCTATTCCAAGAACCGAAAGATGATATTGTGGGTGTTGTCGTCGGTGCTGGTGTTGATATTTGGATTGTTTATTGCGATATATTATATTGCTCATATTCGCCGACTAAAGAATGCTTTGGAGAAGAAGAGTAAGGAGTTGGCAATAGCAAAGGATAAGGCTGAGGAGGCAAACAGGCTGAAAACGGCTTTTATCGCTAATATGAGTCACGAAATACGAACTCCACTGAATGCGATAGTGGGTTTCTCGGAGTTGCAGTGTATGGACGACTATTCGAATGAGGACAAGAGGGAGTTTGAGAAGATAATAAAGGAGAATTCGGCATTGCTGCTGAACCTTATCAACGACATATTGGATATTTCGAGGATAGAATCGGGTCGTGTGACGATAGATTATCGTCCGTGCGACGTGGTGAAGTTATGCCATAGCTGCTTGATATCAGTGAAGCAGGCAAGACCTTTGGAGCATGTGGAATATCAGGAGCACTATCCTGTGGACTCGCTATTTATACAGACTGACGCAGTGAAGTTTAAGCAGGTGATAATAAATCTGCTCACTAATGCCAGCAAGTTTACTAAGGAGGGACATATACGACTGAGCTTCAGTGTGGACGAGGGCAAACGCATTATAACATTGGCTATCAGCGATACAGGTATTGGTGTGCCTAAGGAGAAGGCAGAGGCGGTGTTTGAGCGCTTCGTGAAGCTGAACCAATATGTGCAGGGTACGGGCTTGGGTCTATCGCTCTGCAGAATTATCGTAGAGAGGTTGGGCGGAAAGATATGGCTCGACACTTCGTATACGGAGGGTGCGAGGTTTATGTTTAGCATTCCTCTGACAAAGGTACAGAAAGAAGATCTGGCGGAAGACCAGAGATGAAGATAAATCTATGTAGTATGAACGACACCCTAATTTAATCATTATGGAAACAAAGAAGAAGATTCTCGTGGCTGAGGATAATGCAAGCAATTTTAAGCTATTAGACGTTATTTTATCGAAAGACTTTGAACTACTGCATGCCTGGAATGGCAAGGAGGCAGTAGAGTTGTTTGAGCAGCAGAAGCCTGAATTGGTGCTCATGGATATCACTATGCCTGTGATGAATGGATATGAGGCTACAAGCGAAATAAGAAAGTTTTCTGCTACGGTGCCTATAATAGGTCTCACTGCTCGTGCTTTTTCTGATGACGAACAGGAGGGTTATGACTGTGGTATGACGGAGTATATGACTAAGCCTATCAACATAGTGCAACTACGTATGCATATTAGCAAGTTGTTGGGATAGCGCTGGCTTGTTTAACATAAACCTACTTGCGATGCTGGTAGGATTTTAAACATAAACCTGCTTGCGATGCTGGTAGGATTTAAAACATAAACCATATAAACCCCTGTTTGTTTTCTGAGCAGAGCTTGTTGCAGAGTATAGTCCAGCCTTTACGAGAGTGCGAACTCTCGACAGTCCGGGCTATACTCTGCAACAGAGGCGCGCACGCCTCTCAGAAAACAAACAGGCTATAAACCAAAATAAACCGTTGCAGGAGATTTTTAATTAAGACCTTTGATTGAGTATGTTCCACTCAGATTGCAGGGAATACGGTATTAATATTTTATAATGTAGAATTGAAATGAACTATCATATCAAACAACTTAATGAAGTAGATCCTATATTATGCCAAAAGTTAAAGCAATATTGCTATGACTTGAATGGATGTTGTCAAACTGTTCATAAAGAAATGGGGCCATTCCTAAACGAATATATGTATCAAGACGCATTGGAAATACTATTCAAAGAACGCAATATTCAATATATCCGAGAATATTATTTCTTGGTAGAATTTCATGGGCTCAAAATTCAACACAAGCATTATGTTGATTTCTTTGTTAATGACAAGGTGTTTATAGAATGTAAAGCGATAGAACGATTAGGTCCAGAGCAACGTCAACAGCTTTGGAACTACATGCGATTAACCAAGACAAGAATCGGCATCATATACAATTTTGCACCAATGCGTGATCAATGTGAGCACTACTATTTAGATACAGATTCCAACATTATGTATTTATTCTAAAACGATATCAAAGATATGTAGAATTATTATAAATTAGCTTTTTAGCTAATGTGTTGATCGCATGTCTCAAGCAATGTATTGAGAGAATGTTTCAAGCTTGGGTTTATTTTGGTTTATCACCCTGTGTTGGGCAAAGTGCTGGCTTGTTTAACATAAACCTGCTTGCGATGCTGGTTGGATTTAAAACATAAACCATATAAACCCCTGTTTGTTTTCTGAGCAGAGCTTGTTGCAGAGTATAGTCCAGCCTTTACGAGAGTGCGAACTCTCGACAGTCTGGGCTATACTCTGCAACAGAGGCGCGCACGCCTCTCAAAACAAACAGGCGATAAACCAAAATAAACCGTTGCAGGAGATAATGGGTAGTGTTTAATGTTTAATGTTTAATTTGTAATGTGTAATCTGTGGAGACATACTCTAGCAGATGCGCTGGAAGAAGGTTAGGATTTCCTCCCATGTTTTGAAGGTGTCGGAGGCAAAGGCGATGGTGGTGCCCATGAAGTCGCGAGGAGGATTGCATGAGATGTAATAGTCGCCGATGAGAGCCTTAGGCTGATTGGTGAAGATGACGTGGTCGTGGGCAGGAGTAGAGAGATACTGTTCGCACCACGACATCATATCAGTGACATAGGTATGGGAGTTGGTAGGGCATGGCGCCACGATATATACATCGAAATGCTCTATCAGGAATTCGTAGGCTTTGACGAGACTCGACTTCGGCTTACGATAGCTATCCATAATGGCATCTGCATCGATATACAAGGCAGGGCGTTCCCTACCCTCTTGCTTGTCGCTTATCCAGCGTATCACAGGCACTACACCATGAAAGAAAGAGCTGTCGTCCATGCGATGTTCGCCATGGAAGTGGGCAGCATGAGTGTAGTGTTGGCAGAAGAGGTCGAAGGTGTGGACAACAGGGTCGTTGTCGCCAAAGAGTCCATAGACATGGTCGTTGTCGTCGGCAGCATGTTGGAAATTGAGTTCGCATATCTCGCGGTATTCCTTTTCCAGGGCTTTGGTTACGAGAAACTCTGTTTCGCCATCAGCACGAGGATTCTGCCATTGCTGTTTGCCAGTCATGCCATGCTCCTTCATGGTGTCGTGCATGCCGAAGGCAGGGTTGACACAAATGCGGTCGATGCCATAGAGCTGTTCGGCATACATACCACCCATGGAAGTGCCAATGATGAGGTTGGGTTTTTCGCGCTCACAGATATCATGGAGCAGGCTTATAGCCTCAGCGGGATGAAGTGGCATGTCGTAGGCTATGACCTCGGCATTAGGGAATGTTTCGCGGATGCGAGTAACTGTTCCAGACTGGGCTGAAGAGCCGAAACCATGGATATACATTATTTTTTTACCCGCCATGAGGTCGGGGTATTGCTTGATATAGGGATTTTCCATAATTGTTTTTTTATTTGCACACAGAACAATAATTAAGTGAAATATGTGGCTTTGCTTTGCTGGAGTGTGTCGCACACAGATAGCACGGAGCACACGGATTTTTTAATCTAATCGGCTGTGAATCTTACACTAACCTACAGACTAACTAAAGGGACCAAAGGACCTAATATCCGTGGAGTGGAATCCGTGTGGGAGATTCTACACTATTTGGAGGAGCTCACGGATGTTGGAGATTCTGGTGACTCGTGTGTGAGCATATTCTTCGGTCTTTTCGTATTCCCAGGTGTGGTGGGTAGGGATGTAGACGGCGGAAGCGCCGGTAGCTATGGTAGGCTCGACATCGCTCTTGAAGGAGTTGCCAACCATAAGGAGGTCGTCGGGCTTGACACCAGCAAGGCGGCATAAGGCACGTACGGCATCGGGAGTCTTGTCGTTGACAACTTCAACGAGGTCGAAATAATGGCGGAGGCCAGAACGGTCGAGTTTGCTATTCTGGTCGAGGAGTTCGCCCTTGGTGAAGACTGCGAGCTTGAGGTCGGAATTGTCGGATAGCTCTGTGAGCACCTCCTCTACACCATCAAGCGGATTAGGGTCGAAGGTGAGAAGCTGTCTGCCGAGTTCCAGTATTCGATCGATACCCTTGCCTCCAATTCTGCCTTCCGTCATTCGGTTGGCATTTTCAATCAGCGAGAGCATGAAGGCTTTTACGCCAAAGCCGAGGAGCGGCATGTTGGCACACTCTGTGGCAAAGAGGTTTTTCTTGACCTCGTCGGGAGCGATGCCATAGTCAGATAGAAGAGAGGCATATTTCTCTTCGATATTTACGAAATGCGACTGGCAGTCCCAAAGGGTGTCGTCGGCATCAAAGGCTATCAATTTGTATTTTGTCATATATTTATAGGGATTATAATGCATACTAAGCTCAACGAGGGCGAAGGCGGGATTGGAAGCGAAGTCGTAAAAACGACTTCGAACAAGGACGGAAGGTCAAAGCCAAAACGCAGGACGGAAGACTAAAGCCAAAGCACCGGAGGGAAGGCTAAGACCAAAGCGCTAGGGCTGAAGGCTAAAGCCAAAACGCAGGAGGGAGGGCTAAGGCCAAAGCGCAGGAGGGAAGGCCAAAACCAAAGCGCAGGAGGGAAGGCTAAAGCTAAAGCGCTAGGGCTGAAGCTAAGACTAAGGCCAAAGCGCAGAGCCAAGACGAGAAACCACAACCATGCGAAAGTTGAGCAAATCATGTTGCAAAGGTACACTTTTTCTGCATTATGTGCGGATAAATGAATAAAAAACATTATATTTGCACATTATATAACTAATACATAATAATAACGATTACATAAACTAAATAACATAACTGACCAACCTATGCAGACATGTCCAAAATGTAAACAGCTCATTGAAGACGACAGCTGGTTTTGTGACCAATGTGGTACAGAACTGATGGTTTGTCCTTCGTGTCGTACTATAAAAAGAGGTATGACATGCAACCAATGTGGTACGAAACTTGTGACCGCAAAGGCTTTTGCCCAGAATGGAGGTAGCGTGAAAGATCCAACTACTCCACCTGTGGGCAACACACAGAATGTCGGTCCTACACCAACTCCAAACGTAAATCCTAATCCTGTATCTCAGCCACCGACTGGCTTTGTAGGGCAGCATACGCCTAATACAGGGCAGCAAGTGGTGACCCCTGGGCAGCCTATAGCGGATATGAATACAGACCGCACGATGCGTCCAGGAGCTACGCCACCTCCTCCACCTCCTCGTCAGCCACAGGCAAAGCCTGGACATCTGGTTTGCCAAAACCCATCGATAAGGTTGGGTATTGGCGATGGTGCTATAATAGGTAGACGTGGAAGCTATGCTCAGGTGTTTGCGGGACAAGGATACGTGTCGGGCAACCATGCCCGTTTGCAATATAATGCCAGCGGACAGTTTGAGGTTGTAGACCTTGGAAGCACAAACGGCACATTCGTGAACGGACAGCAGTTGGCACCAAACATGCCAAGAGTGGTGAACGTAGGCGACATAGTGAAGTTTGCTAATTTGGAATTTGCGGTACTGATTTAAAACCTGATGAAGCTATGATTATATCTTGCAATTTAATATCAGACGTTGGACTGAAGCGTACCAACAACGAAGACATAGTGTTGCTGAATGGCGATTTCTATAGAGACAACGCCTATCAGTCGACATTCACACTCAACGACAACGCACGTATGGCAGCCATAGTGGCAGATGGTATGGGCGGACATGCAGGTGGAGAATTTGCCAGCGAGTTAGCTGCGCAGAGTTTCCAAACTTTTGTGGAAACACTACCGGCGATGGTTGACATAGCAACTCTACACAACCTGATAAAGTCGTGGGCTACAGATGCTCACTATATGATAAAGCACAAGGGCGAAGAGATGCCACAATTCTATAATATGGGAACAACATTCGTAGGATTGCTCTTCTATAACGGTAGCGTGAGCTGGATAAATATCGGCGACAGCAGAATATACAGATTTCGCGATGGTATATTACGACAGTTGAGTACCGACCACTCGATGCGCGAGAAGGAGAAAGACCCAACGATACCGTCGAACATAATATACAACGCATTGGGAGTGGGAGAAAGTGTCTTTGCCGACGTAGAGGATATTACCCAGAAAGTGATTCCGGGCGATAAGTTCATCATATGCTCAGACGGTTTGTCGGATATGGCAGACGACGAGACTATAGAGAGAGTGATGGAGAATGGCGGTAGCGCACCAGAGTTGGTGGCTGCAGCAAAAGAAGCAGGAGGCAAAGACAACGTCAGCGTGATGGTTGTAGAAATAATTGAATAGAAATTAACCTAAACGAATATAATACAATGGATCAATTTCAACAGCAACAAGAGCAACAGCAACAGCAACGCCAACAGACTGCTGCTACACAAAGCTATGATAATAACACCCCGAACTATATATGTCCGCATTGTGGAGCGGCAGTAGACTTCCACATGGAACTTTGTCCGCATTGTCATCATCCGCTACATCCTGATGTATGCACATACTGCGGTGCAGAAATGGAGCCAGAAGATCAGTTTTGCTGTGAATGTGGCGGTCCACGTAAGGGTATCACCTGTCCTATATGTGGCACATTGAACTTCCGTAGTTTCTGCAGTCATTGCAATACACCTCTCGACGACCTTGCAAGAGCAGAAGTAGATAAGGCACAGCGCGACCCTGTATATCAGAAGGCGGTGTCGCTGGCAGAACAGATGGCAGAACTGGAAGAGCAGATTATGGCTGCAGAAAGAGAAGCCAGAATGCCTGATGATAGCGACGACTTTGATATAGAAGAGGAGGAGGAAGTTGAGGAATTGGACTTCGAGACCGTGATGGAGCTCAGCGAAGAGGACAAGAAGTTGATGGAGCAATATCATCAGCTGTTGGGAACAACCCCTACTCCTATAAACAATACACCAAGACCTACTCCAAAGCCTCAACAGCAAGTGCAACAGAAGAAGAAGGTAGACAAGAAAGCACGTGTGGGTGGTGCAGACTTGGCTGCTATGAAGGCTGAATATCAGCGACAGATGCAGGAGATGCAGTCGCTATTGAACGCTATGCAACCAGATGCCAATACAACACCACAGATGCAACGCAACTTCTGTTGTGCACACAAGGTGGTGGTGACAACACAGAGATTGGTTAGACGACCAACAACATGGATTTGCAACTATTGCGGATGCGAACACAATCAGCCAAGTGAATGCACCAGGCCTGAATTGGGAGGTGTGTGGAAATATAATTCTTATACAGAAACTGTACGAACTATAGAAACAAGATAAGCGACATGAACGATTCAACTATAATCCCTAACGATGGTACTGTTCGCCCTGGCGCGAACAATGGTGGAAATAATGATTCTACCGTAAGACCATCGGCAGATATGAATGATAATGGTAGCACCATGAGACCAGGAATGAATGACAATGGTAGCACCGTGAGACCGGGAATGAATGACAACGGCAGTACCGTGAGGCCGGGAATGAATGACAATGGTAGCACCGTGAGACCAAACACAGGAGCTGGAGGCGACAGCAACACTACAGTTAGGCAAGCTGCAGGAAACGGCGACATGGGAAGCGGAAGTACCATTCGTGCCAATAACGACAACGGAGGAACCATCGTTGCCAATAGCAATATGGGCGGAAGACCACAGCAGGCTACACAAGCACAGGCAGCCAACAGCGCTAATGCAGACTATAAGAACCAAAAGGGTGCTATCTTTGGTTTGCCAGATATCTTTATTGATGGCAAGAAGTTGCACGTGGTGGAATACCTGAAGCAGGTGTCGGGAGAGGCACAGCTGATAAAGGTAGAGAGCAAGGGTAAGCAATATATGCTAAAGCTATATCTCTCGGGAATACATCCTAACCACGACATGCTGGAGAAGGTGAAGACTATACCTCAGGGTATGCCAGGACTGATGCGACTATATAAGCACGGTACATGGACTAGTCCGAATGACGACAAGGATGTGCGCGACTATGAGATCATGGAACTCTGCGAGGGTGGCACACTGAGCGACCTCGACCTAAAGGGCGACGAAGAAAGATGGAAGAAGCTTGCTATGCAAATGGCGATAAGTATCGACCTATGCCACAAGAGAGGTTTCTTGCATCTCGATGTTAAGCCCGACAACTTCCTCTTCGTAGACAAGCAACGCACAAACCTGGTGTTGGGCGACTTCGGACTTGCTGTTGCGATAGATGCTAATGGTAAAGGACAATGTTCGCAGGCAAGAACAAAGAAATATGCAGCGCCAGAGATATATTCGCATATCGAAGGTCAGCTTATTGATGTTGACGACAAGAGCGACTTCTACTCTCTCGGTATCTCGCTGATGAGAATATGGATGGGACAAGAAGAGTTTGACAAGATATTCGAAGGCAAAAACGAACGTCAGCTCATAAAGATGAAGCAGTATGAGCAGATACCGATGCCTACAGGACTAAGCGCACATTCGTTGTCGCTGATAAAGGCACTGTTGTTGTTCAACAATAGTGAGCGTGCAGGTTTTGCCGACATACAGAGATGGATTAAGGGCGAGAACCTCGTGGAAGACGAGGCTGCAGCAAACCAGAATGTACCACAGATGAGCATCGTTTACAATGGTGCGAAGAATCAGGTGGCACACTCTATGAACGAGCTTGCACATTTCATGCTCGAAGACCAAGAGTTGGCAAAGAAATATCTGTATAGTGGAAAGCTGTCGAAACTTATCGACCAGACTAACCCGGAGATGGCCCTTAACATAGACCAGATAACAGAAGAGTGGTATCCAAGCAATAAGTCTGCCGGTCTTGCTGCTGCCATCTTCACCTTGGATGAGGAATATCCATGGACCGACGTCAAGGGCAAACAGATGAGCACATTTGCTGAGATTGCGGAGTCGCTGCTTTATAACTTCGACCAATATTGCGAAGACCTGAAAGACAAGGATCATACATTCTATGTATATCTGCGTGTGAATGGTGAGCAGGCATGGGCTGACAACATATACCAGCAGTTGGAGAAGAATGCTCAAGACAATCTGCTGAGATTTATCTACGAGTATAACGCTAAGTTGCCTTTCCGCATCGTTACTACCGACAATCAGATACACTATGTTGACAATATAAACGATGTGTTGCAATATGGCGAAAACCTTGGCGATGACTCTAAGTGGGAGATAACATGCGGTGGATTTACTAAGTGGGTGAACTCACGCAACGGTATGATTGCTGCCGAGGTGGAGAAATATCTGCAGCAGAAGAATTGGGCTACAGAATGCTATCCTGGAGTGTTGTATCTGCTGAACAAGCAATGCGGTTACGACTATAAGATTGTTGCTGATGCCAAGGATCCTAATGCGCAGTTTACTCCAGCACAGTTGGCAGCAAGACTCAACAAGTTGGTTTCGGACTACGGTCAGAATTCGGATAAGTATACCTTCTTCCAGGAGTTTATGAATATCGAAGGTTCAAGACTGGAGTGCTATCTTACAGTGCGCGGTTTTAAGAACCAGATAAACTACATAAAATATTGTTTCGACCTGAAGAGCCAGACCAACACTGGCAAGCCTGGTCCATACAACAAGATGATTGCTGCATATAAGTGTATAGCAGGAATGGGAGCTACACCTTATTATATATGCGGCAGTAAGAAGCTTACCTCGCTTGCCGATGTAAACAAGCTCACCAATACAGAGAAGAAAAACGAATATACAGGCAGACAGCTTGGCAACTGGCTGACTATCTTCTTCCAAGAAAATCCAAACCTGAATCTGAATCAGGCTTATACCTATGAGCTTGAGACTGAGAAATACTTGAAGTATATAGAAGGCTTCAACAGCAGCGACTATAATGTAAGCAGATTCCGTCAGGCTGTAGACAAAACAGAAGCATGCGTGGACAAGATATTCAGCTTGAGAAAGCGTGTGCTCACTCTAAGATGGGTGGTGATATTGTTGGGCTTGGTGCCATTGGTAGGTTTGGCACTATACTCACTTATCATGGGTCTGCCTTTCGATGGAAACCCATTGGAATCATTCAACTCTACGGTGTTTGCCATATTGTTCATAATATGCACCATAGGCTTCTTTGCACTATCAGAAGGAGAAGGCGGATGTATAGGCGAACTGATATGGGGCGGACTAATAGCGCTGGCGATATATTGGGGACTGTACTTTATACTAAAGCTACTGATGCCATTTGCAGGATATATCGTGGCAGGATTGCTACTGCTATATGCATGGAAGATATATAGCGCATGTATTGGCTCGGTAAGTATTAGCAATAGTACCGACTTGCTTGGCAACGACGAATTAGTGGTAAACCCATTGCATTTTGCTTTCAGATCTAACGAGAGTATCTCGCAGTTTACACCAACCGTAGCGCTAAGAACAGAGAATGAAGAGGCTTATCTTGAGAATGTAATTCAAAAGATTAAGAAGAAGACCCTCTGGTCGGTGGTTACATCGATACTCATATCTTCGCTACTGATATTTATGGGAGCTGCAAAGGGACTAAGCTTCTCGTCATCAGATACAGAAATTGCGACCATGCTAAAAGGCTCATGGAATGGTGAATTCCAAGGCAATGCAGCAACATTGGTTATTGACAATGTAGATGAGAAGACAGGCGAGGTGAATGGTACTATGTTTGTGAAGTTTAAGAATCTTGCTCAAGAGAGTGTTTCGGGAACTGTCAAGGATGGTGACAAGATAGCTCTCGAACTCAAAGACAATGTGCAGAATGGCGTACTCGATGGTACATATAATATATATGTAGACAAGAGTGCTGGCACCATGGAATGTCAATACCGCAATTCCAAGACAGGCAAGGAGGTAGGCTTTACACTCACCAAAGACGGAAGTGCAGAGAATGTAGCAGACGAGGCTGATGTTGTTGAGACTACAAGCAAGAAGAGTAACAGCAAGAAGAACAGCGACAAGAAGAACAATAGACAGAAGAGCGAAACAAGCAACAGTAGCTCGGATGCAAGTTCGGATGCTCAAGCTACAGAGACGTCAAAACCTGCAGGACACAGCATCAACATACAGGGTTCATCGTCGTCGCATTCTATCAACACCAATGGTGGAAGTAGACAACATTCAACTCCAAAGCACGAGAATAGCAATAGCGGAGGATATAATATCAAGGTGAACTCATCAAGCAATAACGGTGGTGGTTTCAAGCTTGAAGAAGTTAACTAACAGTTATTTAAGAAAAACGAATTACTATGATCTGTCCACAATGTCAGAAACAAAATAGAGAGCAGGCACACTATTGCAAATGGTGTGGCTCTGCTCTATCTAACGACAATACAGGTCCTCTTGCCGACTTGGTGGGAATGGACAAGGTGAAGAAGCAACTGATGACCCTCGTAGCACGCTACGAGGAACATCAGCGCAGAATGAAGACTACGGGAGTGAGCCAACCTTTCACCGCCAATATTATTATCAGCGGCGAGATGGGAACAGGTAAGACTATGCTCGTGGAGGTGATAGAAAAACTGTTCAGTCAGAAAGGTATGACTAAGCATCCTGCTACATATATTCTGAATAGCGAGGAGTTTGATGCTTTCCGCAACGCAAAAGACTTTGATGCAAATCTGGCTAAAGCCAAGGGCGGAATACTATGTATAGATGCAGTGCATAAACTATTGCCTAATGGTCAAGACACCAATACTACAACCTTAGACCGCATATTCAGTGGTGTGCAGACATGGAAGGGAGACCCATTCGTGATATTGTGCGGATGGTCGGTAGTGTTGGATAGCTATCTGAAAAACAATCCTAACATCCGCGACCGCTTCGATATGGTGATAAACCTACCGGGATATACCTACGAAGAACTCACCGAGATATGCTCGCGCCGACTTATGTTGACCTACGGATTGGGACTAAGCGAAGATGCAAGACAGAAGCTATTGAGAGTGGTAAGGCAGGCTAAGCGCGACAGATTGACTGACGCCAATGGATATTATGCAAAGAACCTTGCCGACACAATAGCTTTGAAGCACAATTCGAATGCCACACACCAGACTTCATCATTCATCAGTCCTGATGAAATTGATGGAAAGGAATATGTGGAGAAGACATTCGAAGAAGCTATTAAGCAGATGGACAAATACATCGGTGTGGATAAGATAAAGGATAATATCCGCAATCTTACCACTATGATGCAGATGCAATCACAGCGCGACGGCTCAGAGATAAAATGTAAAGACCACTTCCTATTCTTGGGCAATCCAGGTACGGGCAAGACAACCATTGCTCGCGTGTTTGCCGACGTGATGGCAGCAATGGGAGTGTTGAAGGTTGGTCAGCTCATTGAGGTGACACGAAAAGACCTTGTGGCCTCATTCGTTGGTCAAACAGCGCCAATGGTAGAGGCAGCTGTAAACAAGGCTATTGGCGGTATACTGTTTGTTGACGAGGCTTATACGCTGAGCCAAAGTGAGAACGACACATTTGGTAAAGAAGCTATCGACACATTGCTTAAGCTGATGGAAGACCGACGTGGCGAATTTATATGTATTGCTGCAGGCTACGACCACGAGATGAACGAATTCCTCGGTACCAACTCAGGATTGGTATCGCGATTCAACGAGACTATTCATTTCGATGATTATACAGGCGAGCAACTATATGACATCTTCCAAATGATGATGAAGGGCAATAAGCTTACGCTAAACCCTGACGACGAAGTTTGGACTCGCAACTACTTCAAGAAGATGTACTTGATGCGTGGTGCAAAGTTTGGTAATGCTCGCGACGTGAGAAATGTTTTGGATAAGGCAAAGAAGCGCCAGGCACATAGACTGCTCGAGCTACAGAAGGTTGACCCACAAGCAGCAATGCAACAGAACTGCATTATAACAAAGGTAGACATCTGCGACGAAGATGAAGAAAAGAGCGTAGACCAGATATTGGCAGAGCTCGATGCTTTTGTTGGCATGGACAACATAAAGAAGCAGGTGCGCGAACTTGCCAACAAGATACAGATTGAACGCATGAGCATGGCTGCAGGAGTAAGCTCGGCAGAGTTGACACCTGTACACATACTCCTTACTGGTAACCCTGGTACAGGAAAGACCACTATAGCACGAAAGCTCGGAGAGATTTTCAAGGCTATTGGCTTGTTGCCATCAGGCAAGGTTGTGGAGCATGAACGCAGAACGTTGATTAGTCCATATCAGAACGAGTCTTCCAAACTGATGAGTAAGGCTTGCGATGATGCTATGGGAGGAATACTCTTTATCGACGAAGCTTACAACCTGGCTCCACCAAGCAAGGGCGGTAGCGGCTCTGACGACAAGGCTGGAGTGGAAGCTATAGAAACTCTGATGACTCGTATGGAGAACGACAAGGGTAAGTTTGTGCTTATCTGTGCTGGATACAGAAAGAATATGGACGAATTCCTGCTCACTAACCCTGGACTATCGCGTCGTTTCACCAACAAGATGCATATCGACGACTATACACCAGACCAGCTACAGCAGATATTCATGCAGATGGCAAAGAAGAAGAACTACACCTTAGTGCCTGAGGCTATAGTTCCATTACAGAAATGTATACAGCTGAAGGTGGATGCTAAGGATGAGAACTTCGGTAATGCAGGCGAAATGGTTAAACTATTTGAGGAGACAAAGAAGCGCTTATCATCTCGCTTGATGAACAAAGTGCAGACTGGAGCACAGCTGGAGAAAGAAGAGTTTACAACTATTCTGCCCGAGGATATTCCTTACGAGATGCCTAAGCAGGTGAGCACAGAAGAGAGTCTGTCGAAGCTCGATGAACTTATTGGTCTGCAAGGAGTGAAGGACGATGTGCGCAAGATGGCAAACATCATTAAGCTTGAGCAGAAGAGAGCAGAACTATTAGGTGAAAGCGGCAAGGTGGTTGCCGACCACTATGTGTTTGCAGGAAATCCGGGTACTGGAAAGACTACTGTAGCTCGCATCATGGCAGACGTCTTCGTTTCGCTTGGCTTGTTGCCTACCAATAAACTTATAGAGGTTTCACGCGACGACCTTGTGGCAGGCTACTTAGGTCAGACTGCAATAAATGTGAAACGAGTTGTTCGTAGTGCCATCGGTGGTGTATTGTTTATCGATGAAGCATACACCTTGAACCAAGGTCCTAACGACAACTTCGGTCATGAGGCTATAGACACGCTTGTGAAATTGCTCCTCGACTATAAGGGACGTATGGTAGTGATTCTTGCTGGATATACCGGTGACATGAAGCATTTCCTTGACACCAACCCTGGTTTGGCATCACGATTTACTAAGAAGATACAGTTTGACGACTACAAGCCAGAAGAACTAACACAGATATTCATGATGGCAGCAAATAAGAGGAAATATATCTTGCCAGAGGATACACAACAGGCTGTATCGCTTCAGTTGAAATACATGTATGACAATCGCGACCGCAACTTCGGTAATGCCCGTACTGCCAACAATTTCTTCGATGCTGTACGCCAAGCTATGGCTACACGACTTATGCAAGCCGAAAACCTTTCTGCCGATGATATGTCGACAATATTGCCAGAAGACATCCTTAAGGCTGCACAGGCAATGTAAAAAGGTAAAAAGTAAAAAGGTAAAAAAGTAAGGAACATCCTTCACTTTTTTACCTTTTCTTTTTGATTTATTGCAAAGAGCTTTTTACCTTTTTACCCTTTTACTTTTTTACCTTTAATATATAACGATTCCGCCCATACCTTGGATGGTAACCTTAGCGGTGCCATCTTTGGCAACCTTGATGGTCTTCTTAGCAGGAGTTGGGAGGAATTCGCCCTTCTTCTTAGGTTGGTCAACGAGGATGTTTACTGTCTTACCAGCAAACATAGGCAACGAGAGCTTAAGAGTCTTAGGTTCTGAAGTGCCATTAAGACCTGCAACATACCATTTGTCGCCAGTACGACGAGCCAACACAGCATAGCGTGTAGGATAGCCATCAACATAGCGAATTTCATCCCATGTAGTAGGAAGAGTCTTGAGAAAATCTATCTCGAACTGTGGCAACTCGTTGAGGTTGTTTGGACACAAGCAAACACAGTTGACGCTGGTCTGGATAACCAAAGCAGAAGCTATCTCAAAGATATCAGAAGTGTAGCGTGGATGACCGCTCTTATTATCCTGATGCATGTGGGTATTCATCATTACACCACCCCAATCGGTAGCACCAAGAGTGTTGCGAGAGAAAGGATGCATGGTGAGTTCGAAACCTTCCTGACGAGCGTGATGATCAGAGAAGCGTACATTCTCAGATGCGAGCAAAGCCTCAGAAGCGACATAGTTAGGATACATACGTTCCCAACCACGTGGGATTGTGCAACCATGGAATATCACCTGCAGACCATGACGGTTGGCATCAGAGAGGATATCTTCGTAGAGCTTCATCATCTCCTGCTTATCAGAGCCAAAGAAGTCGACCTTGATACCTGCGATATTATTCTTCTCCATCCATACCATCTCCTCTTCACGAGCAATAGAAGTGTGCATACGTCCACGAGGACCCTGAGGAGCATCATTCCAATAGCCATTAGAGTTATACCAAAGCATGAGTTTCACACCCTTCGACTGTGCATAGCGTGAGAGTTCTTCAACCTTCTCTCTGCCTATCTGCTTATCCCACAATGCGTCTACGAGGCAATATTCATAGCCCATAGTAGCAGCGAGGTCGATGAACTTCACCTGGTCGTTGTAGTTTACAGAATTATCCTGCCACATCAGCCATGACCAGGTATAGCGACCAGGCTTATAATCGCGTGATGGCTTATAGAGAGGTTCTACGAGGTCGTAAGCCACAGTAGTTTCAACGATAGGCTTAAGATTAGAACCCACGGTGATGGTACGCCAAGGAGTAGAACCAGGCACCATGATACCAACATATTCGCTTCCCAAGCCATTCATCTCGGTTTTGTTAGGGAATGCAACAGTATATCCCTTTCCCTTTTCATAGTCGCTGAGGTGGCAACCTGCATAGTTGCTACCAGTGCCAGTCTCGCTAACGAGCACCCAACCATCGTTGCCAACATGGAACAAGCAAGGGAAGGTGTAGCCTTCACCAAACTTCGACTTCACGTCCATTGCTGCATCAGCAGTATATTCCTCTTCGTAAGATGGTTTTGTACGTTCCCATCCCACCATAGTCTTGCTCTGTGGGCAGATGAATGTAGTGGTATAGTCAGGGAAGTTGAATGCACTTGCCTCAGAATAGATAACGGCACACTTAGGGTTGTTGCCCTTGCCGCGCTGAAGAGTGTAGCGGAATGCCACATCAGAGTTTGACACACGGAAGGTAACAGTCAGAGGCCACTTCTTAGCATCCTCCATAGTGATATTCACCTCGTTAGCCTGATAGTGAACCTCAGAAGCCTTAGTGCGCGACATGGTATATTTGCTGTCGATGCTATTTTCTTTAGAGTCTTTGATGGTAAGACCTTGTGTGAAGTCACCGATGTTGGTGTTTAGTCCGAGTGCAGAAGGAGTCATCATCTGCTTACCATCGTAGTTTACCACGTAGGTTGGTTTACCACCTTCGTCTGAGATAGTTACCTGCAATTTGCCATCAGGCGATACCACCTTCACATCAGTAGCCATTGCGCTTACAGTCATCAATGCAGCAAGCGAGCATAGAATTGTTTTCTTCATTTAGGTGTTAATTAAAAATGTTATTGATAACAAAGTTAGAATTGTATTTGAATATTATTATTTATGCTTTTCTATTCCCATCAGCTTTCTTATTCTTCGTGTCAGCATCTTCCATATATATGCAAAGTTGGCTTGACGAAGATTGTAGAATAGTTCCTCGAATGAGCGAGCTATCTTTACCCAAGGATGTCCCCACGCATTGCGACGATATAATCGGTGCTTATAGTCAACATATTCCATCACATACTTAGGATGCTTCAACGGGAAATCTATTTCAAGGCGATCCATAGTGAATATACGGCGCAGAGCCTTAGGCATAGTTAGCAGTTCGCCATAGTGGGTAGAATCGGCAGTAGCACCGACATTATTTATTTGGTTTATTGTTGGCATTATGGCAAGACCATTATTCATCAACATTGTTGACCAAAATATGCTTTCGAAATATTGTTTACCGTTAGCCTTGTGATCGTAGCACATCTGCATAAAGTCGTCTCTCACTCCACGTTCCTTTGCAAGGTGAGCAAGCTGTGTGCGGTTGAAGTCATCGTTGAGGAATGTATAGTCGCCATCCCATTTCTCCACCACTCTTCGCCATGATGCCCATCCCCATATCGAGAACACTGAAGTGAAGAAATAGCTGTAAGGTACATCTGTGGTCACCTCATCGGTATTGAAACCAGCCACCATCGTTATGCGTTCATCATTCTCGTAGCGGTCGAGCATCTCTTTACAGAAAGGAAAGAACGATTGACTTGGCACCACATCATCTTCCAACACTATACACTTGTCGGCAAGCGAGAATGCCCACTTATGTGCCATATAGCCCGAAGGGTCGCAGCCATAGTTGCGAGTTTGGAAATTCCTCCTCACGTCGCATTCCCAGTCTATATCCTCCACAATTTTTCTGCAAGCCTCTATGCCTGCCATATCCTTCTCGCCTCGTGGTCCGTCTTGGTATAGGAACAAGCGAGAAGGGCGTGCCTTCTTAACCTCCTCAAAAACAAGTTTAAAGGTGGAAGGACGATTAAAGAACAACAGCAATACGGCAATGTCTGTCTTGGCAGGATGCAGTTGTAGCATAATAGTAATGGTTTTTAGGTTAAAACTCTTTGCAAAGATAGTGCAAACCGAGCGCAATACAAAATAAAAAAGGCACAACTTTACATTTCTATAATGAAAGAAATGCGAAGTTACGCCTTTTTTTGTAACAAACCTCTTAATTAAATATATTTATTCAGTCAGATATCGTTGATAAATTAATATGCCTGTTCATGAACTCCAGCAACGGCACGTCCGCTTGGATCGTTCATATTCTTGAATGCAGCATCCCATGCCAATGCTTCGGCAGTAGAGCAAGCCACGCTTGGCACACTCGGCACACTGCGGGCAGCACTATCTGATGGGAAATGCTCGGCAAAGATAGAGCGATAATAGTATTCCTCTTTGTTGCGAGGAGGATTGATTGGGAACCTCTCGGCAGCATGCTCCATCTGTTCATCGCTAACGGCAGCAGCTGTTATCTCCTTCAAGGTGTCTATCCACGAATAGCCTACTCCATCGCTAAACTGCTCTTTCTGTCGCCATGCCACTTCTTCAGGCAACATATCGGCAAAGGCTTCGCGCACAATCTTCTTCTCCATGGTATTTCCTGGGCACATCTTTGCCTCAGGGTTTAGTCGCATTGCAACATCAAGGAATTCCTTATCCAAGAAAGGCACTCTGCCCTCTACTCCCCAAGCCGAAAGACTCTTGTTGGCACGCAGACAGTCGTAAAGATATAGCTTCGACAGCTTTCTTACGGTCTCTTCATGGAAAGCCTTGGCGGTAGGTGCTTTATGGAAATACAGATAGCCACCGAATATCTCGTCGGCACCTTCGCCCGACAGCACCATCTTTATACCCATGCTCTTTATGACACGCGCCAAGAGATACATCGGAGTACTTGCTCTAACGGTGGTCACATCGTAGGTTTCGATGAAATATATCACATCGCGTATAGCATCCAATCCCTCTTGAATGGTGTAGTTGATTTCATGGTGTACGGTACCGATATGGTCGGCAACGAGTCGTGCTTTAGCTAAGTCGGGAGCACCTTTTAGTCCTACGGCAAAGGAATGCAACCTTGGCCACCATGCCGGACTTTTGCAGTCTTCCTCTATTCTGTTGGCAGAATATTTCTCAGCTATGGCAGATATCACCGACGAGTCTAAGCCGCCAGAGAGCAACACTCCATAAGGAACGTCGCTCATAAGCTGACGCTTCACAGCATCTTCAAGTGCATCGTGCACATCGGCTACTGATGCACCATTGTTTTTCACAGCATCATAGCTAAACCAATCGCGGGTATAGTATCTTTGCATCTTTGGTGTGCGGCTCCAATAGAAATGTCCTGGAAGGAATGGTTCATACGAATCGCATTGTCCTTCGAGAGCTTTCAGTTCGCTTGCCACATACACTTTGCCATCTTTGTCGTAACCAATATAAAGAGGTATCACACCAATAGGGTCGCGAGCTATGAGAAAGGTGTCGCGCTCTGAATCGTAGAGAGCAAAGGCGAAGATGCCGCTAAGTTGCTCTATCATTGCTGTGATGTCGGCACTTGTTGGTTCTGAGTTCTTAGCAATCATCTCTCGATATAAAGCCAAGATAACCTCGCAGTCGCTACCTGTTTGAAACTCATAGCTACCAGCAAAATGCTGGCGGATATCTTTATGGTTATAGATTTCGCCATTTACTGCCAACACCTGACTTCCATCAGGCGAAAACAATGGTTGCTTACCCGACTCTGGATCTACGATGCTCAATCTTTCGTGAGCAAGGATGGCAGAGCCTTTGCAGCAGATACCGCTCCAGTCTGGACCGCGATGACGAATCTTCTGACTCATTCTCAAAGCCTTTTGTCGAAGCTCTTGAGTTTGCTCTTTGATGTTAAAGATAGATACTATTCCACACATGGTTGTAAAGTTTAAAAAAGTAGCTCCACCCTCAGTCCCTCTGCTAAAGAGAAGGAATTAAATTGTCTGGTATAACTGAGGATGAAGCAAGAAATGGTTAATATATATGAGTCTGGTTAAAACTCGTTTATATTACTATCCCCCACTAACGAGGGATAGTAATTATAATCTTTAGTTGTAGCAGCTCTCTCCGTGCTCGTAGATATCGAGACCTTCTTCCTCAATACGCTTGTCAACACGAAGACCTACAAGCTTCTTAATACCGAAGAACAATATTGCACCTGCTACTGCTGCCCATACATCTATACAGAGGATACCCAAGCACTGAGCTCCGAAGAAACCGAAGCCACCGCCATAGAATGTACCACCATCGACAGCCAAAAGACCTGTCATCAATGTACCGAAGATACCACATACACCGTGTACTGAGCTTGCACCTACAGGGTCGTCAATATGAAGTTTGGTATCGATAAACTCGATAGAGAATACAAGGATGATACCTGCCAAGAAACCGATGATTGCTGCTCCAAGTGGAGATACAAGGTCGCAACCTGCAGTGATGGCTACCAAGCCTGCCAAAATACCGTTGAGGGTGAGTGAGAATGATGGCTTGCCATACTTAATCCAAGATGTGAACATTGTTGCAATACCACCTGCTGCAGCTGCAAGGTTGGTGGTGAGGAATACGTGTGAGATAGCAACTCTGTTTACTTCGCCTGATGCAGCGAGCTGTGAACCAGGGTTGAAACCGAACCAACCGAACCAGAGGATGAACACACCAAGAGATGCTGCCATGAGGTTGTGACCAGGAATAGCGCGGCTCTTGCCATCCTTACCATATTTGCCAAGACGTGGACCAAGGGCGATAGCACCAACGAAAGCAAGCACACCACCTACTGAGTGAACGATAGCAGAACCGGCAAAATCGTGGAAGGTATATCCAAATGTATCCATCATAAAGCTGCCAGCTTCACCATTGCAGAGCCAACCGCCACCCCATGTCCAATGTCCGGAGATTGGATAAATGAGCAACGAAATAAATACTGAATACACGCAATACATAGAAAACTTAGTGCGCTCAGCCATTGCTCCGGAAACGATAGTTGCTGATGTAGCACAGAACACAGTCTGGAAAATAAGGAAGCCTTCGGTTGGCAACCCTGCTGGATGAGTATAGAATGAGAAATCGCCAAAGTGTGGCATTCCGATAAAGCCCTGACCATCGCTTCCAAACATGAAGCCGAAGCCTATGAGCCAAAAGAGAAGTGAGCCGAACATGAAGTCGACAAAGTTCTTGAACAATATGTTCGCGGTGTTTTTGCTACGTGTAAAACCTGCCTCGCAGAGTGCAAAACCTGGCTGCATAAAGAACACCAACATGGCTGCCAATAGCATCCATACGGTATCTAATGATATACTTAAATCCTGTATTGTCATAGTCGTAAAAATTTGTGTTTGTGTTGTTGTTGATTAAATCCTGAAAACGCTCTTGGCGTCGACTGTTAAATATAAACGCTATGCGATCTACTTTTCTTGCTCTGCATTATACAAGGCGATGTCGCCACGCTCGCCGGTTCTAATTCTAATTGTGTCTTCTACTGGGATGACGAAGATTCTGCCATCTCCTATCTCACCAGTCTGTGCAGCTTTAGTAATAGCGGCTACGGTCTTCTCCACATTCTTGTCGCGTACAACAATGTTGAGCAACACACGCTCAATAGAACTGGTATCATACATCACGCCACGATAGATTCTTGCCTGGCGCATCTTTCCCTCACCTCTTACATCATAGTAAGAGAACCACTCGATGTCGGCTGCCAACAAGGCATCCTTCACGTCATCGAACTTTGTCTTGCGGATGATAGCTTCAATTTTCTTCATGTTAACCTCTCCTTTTTCTTATTAATAATATGTTTATATGTATCTCGATTTTTGTGTTTACATATCATTTTGTTATGTTTCCGCTGCAAAAGTACGACAATATGTCAATATCTGCAATAGATTTATATCGTTTTGCTATCATATTTCTTTAAGCACTTACACTTAATATTACTAAAAGCCTACTAAGTTTCAACTTGAAAGCAAATTAAACGATTATGCTTTCAAATTGATATTTTCCTTATTTTCTTTCTACATATTAACAATATTCTTATTGAATTATCAACAAATTGATTTACCTTTGCAGCAGAAACAAACAAAACGACACAAATACAAAGAAAGGCTGTACAATATGGCACAAACAATACACTTCACAAAGATGCACGGGGCTGGCAATGACTACATATACGTCAACACCTTATTATATAATATAGAAGACCCAAGCGAGGCAGCTCGCAAATGGAGCGCCCCTCATACAGGCATCGGAAGCGATGGGTTAGTGCTAATAGGTAAGCCTACCGACAGTGCCAAGGCTGACTTCTCGATGCGCATTTTCAATGCGGATGGTTCGGAAGCCATGATGTGTGGCAACGCCAGTCGATGTATTGGTAAATACTTATATGAAAAAGGTATTACCACCAGCGACACCATCCGACTTGAAACTCTTTCGGGAATAAAGATCCTAAAGTTGCATCTTGAGTCTCAACCAGATGGCAATACTATAGTAAAGTCAGTAACAGTAGATATGCTTGAGCCAAGGTTGCAATGTAGCGAGCAGTTTGATGCTGCACTCGGTGATAACGTAAAGGCAGACTTCCGCACATTCAAAGGAACCTTCGTTTCGATGGGCAATCCACACTACGTTATCTTCGTAGACGATGTTGAACATCTCGACATAGTGAAATACGGAAGTATATTGGAACACCATTCTGCATTTCCTCAACGTTGCAACATAGAGTTTGCCGAAGTAAAGCCAAATGGCGATATCCGCACAAGGGTGTGGGAACGCGGAAGCGGGGTAACAATGGCTTGCGGTACTGGTGCTTGTGCTACGGCTGTAGCAGCATCTGTGACAAACAGAGCAAAGCGCCATAGCAACATCGTGATGGATGGCGGCACTCTCAACATAGAATGGAGCGAAGCAGACAACCATATATATATGACAGGTCCAGCAGAGTTCGTGTTTGAGGGAGAGATTGAGAAGACACAAACAACCAAATAAATAAAAGAAATATGGCATTAGTAAACGAACATTTCCTGAAACTCTCGAACAACTATTTGTTCGCAGATATTGCCAAAAAGGTGAATGCCTACAAGGTTTCTAAACCAAACCAAAAGGTGATAAGCCTTGGCATAGGTGACGTAACCCGACCATTGTGTCCGGCAGTGATAAACGCTATGCACAAAGCCGTTGACGAGATGGCATCGAAAGCTACATTCCGTGGCTATGGTCCAGAGAGAGGCTACGACTTCTTGCGCGAAGCAATAATAAAGCATGACTATGCTCCTCGCGGCATACGTCTTGATGCTAACGAGATTTTCATCAACGATGGTGCAAAGAGCGATACAGGAAACATCCAAGAGATAGTAAGATGGGACAACTCCATCGGTGTCACCGACCCTATTTATCCTGTATATATCGACTCCAACGTGATGATAGGTCGTGCAGGAGTAAGAGATGAATCAGGAAAATGGAGCAACGTTACTTACTTCCCTTGCACAGCAGAGAACAATTTCATACCTCAGCTCCCTGATCATAGGGTCGACATGATATACCTCTGCTATCCTAACAACCCTACGGGCACCGTGTTGCCTAAAGAGGAGTTGCGCAAATGGGTAAACTATGCCATACACAACGATGCAATAATATTCTATGATGCAGCCTACGAGGCTTACATCCAAGATGATGATATTCCCCACTCTATCTACGAGATCAAGGGTGCTCGCAAGGTGGCAATAGAGTTTAGAAGCTATTCCAAGACTGCAGGTTTCACTGGTGTAAGATGTGGATATACTGTTATTCCAAAGGAACTTACAGCAATAACCCTCGATGGCAAGACAAGAGTTGACCTCAACCATATCTGGGATCGCCGACAGAGCACCAAGTTTAATGGTACAAGCTATATCAGCCAGCGTGCTGCCGAAGCGATATATACTCCAGAAGGCAAACAGCAGGTAAAGGAGACCATCGACTACTATATGCAGAATGCAAAGATTATGTACGACACGCTCTCTAAACTTGGCTACAAGGTATATGGCGGAAAGAATGCTCCTTATCTGTGGGTGAAGACACCCGACAACATACCAAGTTGGAAGTTCTTCGACAAGATGCTATATTCAGTAGGCGTGGTCTGCACACCTGGTGTAGGCTTTGGTCCAAGCGGCGAAGGATACTTCCGACTCACAGCCTTCGGCAACCGCGAAGATGTAGTAGAGGCAATGAGCAGGATAGCGAGACTCTAAGAGTGAAGAACGAAGAGTGAAGAGTGAAGAATTAAATACATTATTCACTACCCCATACAACAACACAAACACAAATTTTTAAAGACATGAAACAGGTAAAAAGATTAAGCATGGTGGCATTGGCAGCCTTTGCTTCCATCGCAGCAACAAATGCTCAGGACAACGTAGAGACAACAGTAGCAGCTGATGTAGTTAATCAGTACATCTGGCGTGGTCAGGAATTGGGTAATGTTTCATTGCAGCCTACATTGGGTGTAGCCTACAAGGGATTCTCGCTCACAGCATGGGGAAGCATTGGCCTCAGCGAGCCTTCAGACACTAAGGAGTTTGACCTCACAGCAGCTTATTCCGCTGGTGGTTTCAATATCGGCATCACCGACTATTGGTTCAACACACCAAACACTCGCTACTTTGTCTATGATTCTCACAAGACAAGCCATGTATTCGAAGCCAACATCGGCTACGACTTCGGTCCTGCTGCCATTCAGTGGTATACCAATTTTGCTGGCAACGATGGCTACAACACAGATGGCGACCGCGCCTTTTCTTCATACGTAGAGGTTAGCGCACCATTCAAGTTTGGCGGATGCGACTGGACAGCAGCTGTTGGTGCTGTACCTTTTGCTTCATCTTCCTATGCTGATGCCAACGGCTTCGCAGTAACAAATGTTTCGCTCAAGGCTACTAAGGACTTGAAGATTACAGATTCGTTCTCTGTACCTGTATTCGCAGGCATCTCTGCAAACCCATCTACAGAAAAGGCTTATCTGCTCTTTGGTTTCACATTGCAGCCATAAAGCAATCCACTCCCTTCAATAGGAGAAATCGTGGATAACGATAGAGATAACAACAACACAAACACAAATAACAACAACACAACAAACCAAAATTTAAACAACTATGGCAAATTTAAGATTTGAGGTTGTAGCCGAGGCTTTCAAGAAGAAACCCCTCGACGTGATTGCGCCAGTAGAGCGCCCATCAGAGTATTACGGAAAGAATGTTTTCAACCGTGCCAAGATGTACAAGTATCTGCCACGTGATGTCTACGAGAAACTGGTAGACGTTATCGACAATGGCGCCACTCTCGACCGTTCTATCGCCGACGCTGTGGCTAAAGGTATCAAGCAGTGGGCAGATGAGAATGGTGTAACTCACTATACTCACTGGTTCCAGCCTCTTACCGAGGGTACTGCAGAAAAGCATGATGCTTTCATTGAGCACGATGGCAAGGGTGGAATGATTGAAGAATTTTCTGGCAAACTGCTTGTTCAGCAGGAGCCTGATGCTTCAAGTTTCCCATCGGGTGGTATCCGCAACACCTTCGAGGCTCGTGGATATTCAGCTTGGGATCCTACATCTCCAATATTCATCATCGACGACACTCTCTGTATACCAACAATCTTCATCTCTTATACTGGCGAGGCTCTCGACTACAAGGCTCCATTGCTTCGTGCTTTGCATGCCGTGAACATCGCTGCCACAGAGGTTTGTCATTATTTCTATCCTGACGTAAAGAAGGTACATAGCAACTTAGGTTGGGAACAGGAATACTTCCTTGTTGACGAAAGCTTGTATTCAGCACGTCCTGACCTCGTACTTACAGGTCGCACCCTTATGGGCCACGACTCTGCTAAGAACCAGCAGATGGAAGACCACTATTTCGGTACCATCCCTGAGCGTGTGCAGGCTTTCATGAAAGACCTTGAGATTCGTGCTCTTGAACTTGGTATTCCTTGCAAGACTCGCCACAACGAGGTTGCACCTAACCAGTTTGAGGTGGCTCCTATCTTTGAGGAGTGCAACCTTGCCGTTGACCACAACATGCTCTTGATGAGCCTTATGAAGAAGGTGGCTCGCAAGCATGGCTTCCGTGCTTTGCTTCACGAAAAGCCTTTCGATGGTATCAACGGTTCTGGTAAGCACAACAACTGGAGTCTTTCTACCGATACTGGCGTATTGCTCCATGGTCCTGGCAAGACTCCTGAAGATACACTTCGCTTCGTAGTCTTCATCGTAGAGACATTGATGGGTGTATATCGTCACAACGGACTCTTGAAGGCTTCTATCATGAGTGCAACAAATGCTCATCGTCTTGGAGCCAACGAGGCACCTCCAGCAATCATCTCAAGCTTCCTTGGCAAGCAGCTCACAGAGCTCTTGGATCATATCGCATCAAGTGATAAGAAGGATCTCTTCACAATGCTTGGCAAGCAGGGCATGAAGCTCGATATTCCAGAGATTCCTGAGTTGCTCATCGATAACACCGACCGTAACCGTACATCTCCATTTGCCTTTACTGGCAACCGCTTCGAGTTCCGTGCCGTAGGTTCTGAGGCTAACTGCGCAAGTGCAATGATAGTTCTGAACACCGCTGTTGCTGAGGCATTGACCGACTTCAAGACTCGTGTAGATGCTCTCATCGCCAAGGGTGAAGACAAGGTTAGCGCTATCATCGACATCATTCGCGACGACCTCAAGACTTGCAAGCCTATCCATTTCGATGGCAATGGCTATAGCGACGAATGGGTGGAGGAAGCTAAGCGTCGTGGTTTGGACTGCGAGAAGAGCTGTCCTGTTATCTTTGAGCGCTATCTCGACGAAGACAGCATCAAGATGTTTGAATCAATGAACGTGATGAAGCGCCCAGAGCTTGAAGCTCGCAACGAGGTGAAATGGGAAACATACACTAAGAAGATTCAGATCGAGGCACGCGTTATGGGCGACCTCTCAATGAACCATATCATCCCTGTAGCTACTCACTATCAGAGCCAGTTGGCAAAGAACGTAGAGGGCATGATGGAAATCTTTGGTGCCGAAGAGGGCAAGGCTCTTACTGCTCGTAATATGAAGATTATTCGCGAGATTGCTGAGCGTACAGAGAAGATAGAGCGTTTCGTTGAGGAACTGGTATCTGCTCGTAAGGTTGCCAACAAGATTGAGAGCGAACACGACAAGGCCATTGCATACCACGACACCGTGGAACCAAAAATGGCAGACATTCGCTATCAGATAGACAAGCTTGAGCTCATCGTTGCCGACGAGCTTTGGACATTGCCTAAGTATCGTGAACTCTTGTTCATCAGATAGTGGTTAAAGTACCACAACAAAAAACATGATTTGTGCCGGGTTAAGCCAATATATATTATGGTTTGACTATATACGAATGGTTTGACTACGTATATAATAATGGTTTAAGCCCATGTATTAAAAATAGAGACAATCTATTTCTTTTATTGGTTGTTTAAGTTTGCCGAGTTGCGTCACCGTGAGGTGGGGCAACTCTTTTTTATTTAAGCCCTAAACAAGGTCAAATCCTTAAATATTGCAATATTTACGGAACGTAATCCAAAGATATTGCAATATATTTGGATTACGTTCCAAATATATTTAATATTGCAGCATCAACCAATGTGCCAGGAAATAGTAAAAAGATTATATTTGACTGCAATCATATTTACATTTGGTAGTAAGCAAAAATACGTTTGCCAGTAAGCATAGATAAATTTGATAGAAAGCTAAGAAGTGCACAAAGATAGTTTCTGTATCGAACGAAGGTATATAACACATTGAAGTAAAGCATCTTACAATACGCTACATCTATAATCATTCGTTCTGATTCAAGTCAATTGGCTTTTCTTGCATTTATTAAGAAAAACCACTACAAGTACCAAGAAAGCTTTTGTAAACATAATGCCTACAAAAGCTTTTCTTATTTGCATGATAGCGATTAATAAACTACCAAGCTTGTATCTTTGCCGAGCGTACACAGAAAAAGGGCTAAGAATTCCGAATGAAATTCTTAGCCCTAAATATATGTTTGTATTGTTGACTATTCTGGAGATAGTCTCCTACGAGATTTATTTGCCAGTAAGTTTAAGTCCACCCTTAACAGTCATAAACTTCTTAAGGTCGTCCAAAGTGAATACAGGACCATTTGCAGACTTAGCAACCTTGTTTTCTACTACGCGAGTAGCAGCCTTCATGTTGTGACGCTTGCTAAGCTCGTCAGAAACCTTAGGAGTGGTGAACTTCTTAGATACCAATGGACCCCACTCGTTGTTAGCATTCTTTGACAATACAGCTACATAGTATGTAGTTTCTGGTTCTGCATAAAGACCAGTAGTCTCATTTCCATACTTAAAATAATAGTATTGCAAGGCTTGATCATCAATCATAGATTGTCTAACAGCATCTTCACCTTTACTCCAATCCTCCTCGGTATAAAGATTTACAACATGACCTGCGCACTGGTCGTTTTGTGTAATTGTAACCTCCTGATACCATTGATTATTTTCGGTATTCTTCTTATAATCGCCAAATGCGATAGTAGACTCAGCAACACCTTCACCACCAATCTTAGCAGTTGTTACAGGAATCATGAAGTAGTCGGTCAAAGTACCATTCTTATCCCAAGGCTGAACATAGATTTCGTATTCTGTGTTAGGTTTCTCTTCTTTCCAAACGAATGTAGAGTCTTTACCAGCTACACCCTGATAACCCCACATCTTTACCATTTCGCCGATGCTTGCCAAATTCATCATAGTACCAAACATTTTGAACTGCTGTTCAGCCTCTCCCTTGCCAAACAAAGTAACAGCATAACCACCAACATCGCTATTTGGCTTAAAAGTAACGCTAACAGAGAAAGGCTGAACATCGGTAACTTCATACTTCACCTCAGGGGTACCCTTAATAGGAACAGCAGGAGTTGTGAAATAAGCCTTTGCCATTTCGCAAGCTGTACCAATCTCATCGTAGCCCAAAGTAATGATAGCATACTCTGTCTTTGGAAGTAATTGGAAATCGAAGCCTGTCATTTTAGCATTAGTAAAATCTTGATCAAAGACATTAGACTTAATCTGATCAAAATATCCTGCGCAAATAGCATCGTTTGTTATAGCATCAGCGATAGACTTCTTAACACATGCAATCTTGAAAGTCTTACAGCTCTCTGAACGAGTAACGGCGAGAGTGATAGTATCTGCTGGAGCTCCACCAGCCTTGAGTGTAACACCCTTAACGTCGATGTCAGCAGCTACACGACCATCGATTTTATAGAAGAACATGCTATCGAGGTTGTTGATAGCGTATGGATGAATATATCCACCCTTATCGCGGATGATCAAACGATTAAGGTCTGTATTCTGTGCATATACTGAAAGACAAGCTACTGCACAAAGTATAAGTGTAAAAAACTTCTTCATAATATTATAATGTCAATTTTAATGTTTTGTTGTTTACTTTAAGAATGTACACTCCACGACCGAGGTTGCTCAAGTCGATGTCAGCACCATTCCATCCCTTGCGCTGGTCAACGATCTGACCGTTTGCGCTATAGATAGCCACAGTAGCAGTCTTGCTGCTGTCCCATCCCTTTACGCTAACAATGTTGCCACGGCGTAGGAGAGAGATGTTGCCACCGAGTGTAGAAACTTGAGGTTTGATTGCTGTTGCCAGGTCGACGAACTTGATGCTCTGAATTTTGTTCAAGTCGATAGCGTTGCGCTGAGTAGTATAAAAAACTAACGACTTGTTTTCAAATGTCACCTTCTCGACCTTGTTGATGTCGAATGTCCAGTATTTGCCATCTTCAGCGTATGCTACCATACTTGTTTGGGCAGACATGCTTCCGAAAGCCAATGTTGAGACAAACAACACGCTTAATAGTCTTTTCTTGTTCATAAGCTAATTGCTTTAAGGTTGTTATTTTATTATTAATGCTGCAAAATTATACAAAATAAACAAAACTACAAAACAAAAAGCCATTTTTCTTCAACGAAACATATCTTTTTGTCATACACACCACTAATACATAGTTATAATTATACCTATTTATATAATAAGGAGAGAAATCAGATTTATATAATAAGGAAAGAAATCAGATGCCTAACTGACAGCAAAGTTTAAATAAATTAATCTTTGCTGACTATTTTGGACACAATGGCATCATGGCACGGAGAATATGCCAATGGGCATGCATATTGCCTATACTTAGGTGTAATCGGAAGCCCCCGAGAACGAGGGCGGAGGATTACAAACAACATTAAAAAAAACAACAAATTTAAAATAGGAGGTTATTATGTTACCAGTAATGAGTTCAAACAATTGGTTCCCAACAATGTTCGATGATTTCTTCAACAACGATTGGATGCCTAAGATGAAAGCTACAGCGCCAGCAGTTAACGTAAAGGAAGATGCTAAGTCATACGTTATGGAGTTGGCTGTTCCTGGTATCAAGAAAGAGTTTTGCAGAGTTTGCATCAACAACGAGGGCAACTTGGAAGTAACTATAGAAAACAAGATGGAACACAAGGATGAGGACAAGAAAGAGCACTATTTGCGTCGTGAGTTCTCATATTCTAACTATCAGCAAGTATATGTTCTTCCTGAGGATGTTGAGAAAGACCATGTAACAGCAGCTGTTGAGAATGGTGTTCTCGCCATCACAATGCCAAAGAAGACTAAGGAAGAAGAGAAGAAAGCCTTGCGTCAGATTGAGATTGGCTAATCTGTTCATGATTGGATATTTGGTTAAATTGGTTAGTCACAGTTAGACATAGGTGAATTGGAGGCAAGCAGTCCCACAAGGATTGCTTGCCTTTTTTGTGTTTGTAGAATAAATGTGCAATAGCAAAAATAAACTGATTATTTGGAAGTTTAGGAAATAATTGATATATTTGCGCAATAATGACAAGCTTTTACGAAGTATGAACAAGATTAGATATATCAACTTATGCATTGTTGAGTTCGGTAAGAAATACGGAATGCCTGCAGCTATGGCTTTTAATTACCTAAAAAGATTTAAGGCTTTGGAATTCATAGACAAAAACTATGAAGCAGAGCATCTTCTTCCTCTTGCCGACACTCTGAAAGACATGAGCACATATTGCAGAAGAAATGGAGGGACTATCGGATGAAATTGTATCATGGTACGAATATAGACTTTACAGCCATTGATATTCAAAAATGTAAACCCAACAAAGATTTTGGCAGAGGTTTCTATCTTACGGATATCAAAAAGCAAGCCTTAAACATGGCTGTAAGAAGATGTGACATAGAAAATAATGGTACACCAATAGTATTAGAATATGAATTTGACGAGAATGTTTTAACGAGCGGTGAACTAAAAGTCAAAAGCTTTGAAGGCGTATCTAAAGAATGGGCAGAATTCATAATTCAGAACAGGCTGTCTAAAGAAAAACGTATGCATGAGTACGACATTGTTATTGGTCCTATTGCAGATGATGGTGTGGTATATCAAATAAACCTTTATATGCAACATTTTATAACTATAGATCAACTTGTTAAAGGATTGACATATAAGAAATTGAATAGACAATATTTCTTTGGTACAGAAAAAGCCATTGCAAAACTTAGACGTATATGAGAACTACAAAAAAGCAACAACAGTTTATCATAAATTGCGATGTAGAAGAGATTGTATCTTTTCTTCAAGAAGATTATGGCATGAGCACTATCGAAGCTTTTGATACTATTTATAATTCTAAAACTTACGAAAAGCTTATCAATGTAGATAATGGATTATTTATTCAAAGTCCATTATATATTTACGAATATCTAAAAGAGGAAATAAATACTTCTTGTTAGATGATTATATAAGGTAAGCTGCACTCGGGAATGAAAAGAAAACTTCGTATTTCTTTGTCATTCCACTCGTTTGCATTACCTTTGCAAGCAGATTGGTAATAATGCCAACATATTGATAAACAAAAGAACTAAAGATAATATCACTATGAACAACTTGAAAAAAGACTTTGCATCACGCCTTTTGAAGGTAAAGGCCATTAAGCTTCAACCAAACGACCCTTTTACATGGGCAAGTGGATGGAAATCTCCTTTCTATTGCGACAACCGCAAGACATTGGCTTATCCAGAGCTTAGAACATTCGTTAAGCTTGAACTCGTACACGCTGTGCTCGAGAACTTTAGCGAGGCAGAGGCTGTGGCTGGTGTTGCTACTGGCGCTATCGCTCAGGGTGCATTGGTTGCCGACGCTCTCGGTCTTCCTTTCTCTTATGTACGTTCGAAACCAAAGGATCATGGTATGACAAACCTCATCGAAGGCGAAGTGAAGCCAGGTATGAAGGTTGTTGTTGTTGAAGACTTGATTTCTACTGGTGGTAGCTCATTGAAGGCTGTAGAGGCTTTGCGCCAGGCTGGTTGCGAGGTTGTTGGTATGGTAGCATCATATACCTATGGTTTCCCAATAGCAGAGAAGGCTTTCGCCGACGCTAACGTTAAGCTCATCACTCTTACCGACTATGAGCATGTAGTGGCTCAGGCTTCAGAAACTGGCTATATCGCAGAGAGCGATATCGAGGTTTTGAACGAGTGGCGTAAGGATCCTGCTAACTGGAAGAAATAAGGAATATGGCAACATTCGAAAGTTCTGTAAGACAGATTCCACATTCTCAGCAGGCTGTTTACAATATGCTCTCTGACCTCAGCAACATAGACAGAGTGAAAGACCGCATACCTGCCGACAAGCTCAACGACCTCACTTTCGATACCGACAGCATGTCGATATCTACTCCTATGGGAGCGGTAAAGCTGAAGATTGTAGACCGCGAAGAACCAAAATGCATAAAGTTTGAGACGGAGCAGAGTCCTCTGCCATTCAATTTCTGGATTCAGGTATTGCCAGTTACAGACACTACATGCAAAATGAAGCTCACCATAAAGGCTGAGCTAAACCCATTTATCAAGGGCATGGTATCGAAACCTCTGCAAGAGGGTATCGAAAAGATTGCTGATGCCCTGCAAATGATTAATTACGCTTAAACCAATGGCAAACAAACTTTGGGAAAAGAATTACGAGATAAACCACGAGATTGAAAGATTTACCGTGGGCAGAGACCGCGAGATGGATTTGTATCTTGCTAAGTATGATGTGCTCGGCTCTATGGCTCACATCACTATGCTCGAATCTATAGGCTTGCTCGAGAAAGAGGAACTAAAGCCTCTGCTCGATGAGCTAAAGAATATCTATGAGCTTTGCGAAAATGGCGAGTTTGTGATAGAGGACGGTATAGAGGATGTACACTCGCAGGTGGAGTTGATGCTGACTCGCAAGCTTGGCGACATGGGCAAAAAGATACACTCTGGACGCTCACGCAACGACCAGGTATTGGTAGACCTCAAGCTCTTCACACGCCATCAGCTCAAGGAGATTGCTGATGCAGTAAAGGTGCTCTTCGATGAACTATTGCAAAAGAGTAACCAATATAAAGAGGTGTTGATGCCGGGCTACACACATCTGCAGATAGCTATGCCTTCGTCTTTCGGCTTGTGGTTTGGCGCTTATGCCGAGAGCCTTGCCGACGACATGCTATTCCTACAGGCTGCATACAAGATGACCAACCGCAATCCGCTTGGTTCGGCAGCAGGCTATGGCAGCTCGTTTCCTCTGAACCGCACCATGACAACCCAACTCTTGGGCTTCGACTCAATGGATTATAATGTGGTATATGCTCAGATGGGACGTGGCAAGATGGAACGCAATGTGGCTTTTGCCCTTGCTTCGGTTGCAGGCACATTGGCAAAAATGGCTTTCGATGCCTGCATGTTCAATAGCCAGAACTTCTCGTTCGTAAAACTTCCAAAGGAATGTACCACAGGTTCAAGCATCATGCCTCACAAGAAGAATCCTGATGTGTTTGAACTTATCAGAGCTAAATGCAACAAGATTCAGGCTCTGCCTCAGCAGGTGATGATGATAATGAACAATCTGCCAGTAGGTTATTTCCGCGATTTGCAGATTATAAAAGAGGTGTTCTTGCCTGCTTTCGACGAGTTGGCAGACTGCTTGCAGATGGCAGCTTATATCATCAACAAGATTGAGGTAAACGAGCATATTCTCGACAACCCTATGTACGACCCTATCTTCTCTGTAGAAGAGGTGAACCGCCTTGCTGCTGCAGGTATGCCTTTCCGCGACGCATATAAAAAGGTGGGATTGGAGATTGAGGCTGGCACATTCCATGCCGACCACAACATCCATCATACCCACGAGGGTTCTATCGGCAATCTGTGTAACGACGAAATCAATGCCTTGATGAACAATGTGCTCAAAGGCTTCAATTTCGAAAGAATGACAGAGGCTGAGAAGAAACTGTTGGAAAGGTAAAAGGGTAAAAGGGTAAAAAAGTAAAAGGGTAAAAAGAGGAATGATGAGAAAAATCATTTTCACTATATCTACATTTATTCTGTCTCTCCTCACGATGATGTTCTCGTCGTGTGGAGAGGCGGAATTTGAATATAGTTCTGCACCATGTTATCTCATCATAGACAACAGCTTGCACCACGATGCCACATTGGCAAGTGCGTTGACTCAATATTCTGGCACCTACGTCACTATCACCGTCACCACGAAGTCGGGAGCTCGCTATTTCTCGTTTACCAATAATGTGGGCAAACATACCGAATCGATATTCAATGCCTACGACGAGCGACGCAGTTTGCTGTTGGGCTATAATGGCGGACTGATAGTCGGCTTTGGCAATTCTGTTGATGGCATTCTGTATGCCTACGACCGTGAATGCCCCAACTGCTTCGACCCAAATATGTTGCCATTAAAGAGCCGGCCATTGTCGGTTTCAGAAAATGGAATTGCTAAATGTGGCTATTGCAAACGCCAATACGACCTCAATAATGGTGGTTTTATTTCTAATGGCGACAAAGGCAAAAAGTTGACCAGATATAGTTGTCATGCCACCGGCGCATACGGAATATTGACCGTAAACTAAGAAAATAAGGGCTTTTTCGAAGATAACTAAAGCAGAAAACCTTAAATTGTGTAAATTCCTTTGGCACTTTCAATAATTACATATACCTTTGCACGTATCAATTATTACCCAACCCATGCCGCAATGGTGGAATTGGTAGACACGAGGGACTTAAAATCCCTTGGCCAGTAATGGCTGTGCGGGTTCGAGTCCCGCTCGCGGCACTTTCTAAAAACTTTTTTTATTTTAATATGCGCAAGAATATTTTCTATCTTTTGTCAGCATGCTCATTATTCGTATTGGCTTCATGCTCTAAGATGGGGCCATTGTCTGCTGACAACTTTACTGTAAATCCTATTCCACTTGAAACACAGGGTGGACAAGTTCCAGCAACTATCAATGGTACATTCCCAGCTAAGTACATGAAGAAGAAAGCTGTAGTTACTGTAACTCCAGAGCTTCGCTATGCTGACGGTAAGGTATCTCGTGGTGATGCAGCTACATTCCAGGGCGAGAAGGTTATGGGCAACGACCAGACTATTTCATATAAGTTGGGTGGACGCTACAACATGAAGACAAGCTTCACTTTCAAGCCAGGTATGGAAAAGAGCGATATGTATCTCACTTTCGATGCTAAGGTAGGAAAGAAATTGGTAGAAATTCCTGCAGTAAAAGTTGCTTATGGTGTTGTTGCAACATCTGAGCTCTATCGCAATACTTTGAATGGCAATTCTTGCTTTGCTCCTGACACATTCCAGCGTGTTAACGAGAAGAAGCTCGAAGCAAACATCAAGTTCCTCGTTAATCAGGCTAACCTCCGCAAGAGCGAATTGAAGAACAACTCTGTTCAGGAGTTTGTTAAGATGCTCAAAGAGATTAATGCAGACCGCGAAGGCCTCAACGTTAGAAACGTAGAGGTTTTGGCTTACGCTTCTCCTGAGGGTGGTTTCGAGTTCAACGATAAGCTCGCAAGCAAGCGCCAGTCTACCAGCGAGGACTATGTAAAGAAGCAGCTCAAGGAAACTAAGGTTGACGCTAACATAGCAGCACGCTATACAGCTCAGGACTGGGATGGTTTCCAGCAGCTCGTACAGGTAAGCAACATCCAGGATAAGGACGTTATCCTTCGTGTGCTCTCTATGTATAAAGATCCAGAAGAGCGCGAGCAGCAGATTCGCAACATGAGCGCTGTATTCCGTGAGCTCGCTGACGGTATCTTGCCAGAGTTGCGTCGTTCACGCCTCATCATCAACTACGAAACTATCGGACGTAGCGATGATCAGATTCAGGAGCAGTACACCGCAGATGCTTCAAAGCTCTCTGCTGATGAACTTCTCTATGCAGCAACTCTCGAGGAGTCAACTGCTAAGAAGAAGGAAATCTATGAGACTACAACAAAGCTCTACGATAAGGACTATCGCGCATACAACAACCTCGCAGCTCTTGCTTTCGCTGAAGGCAACGACGCTAAGGCTAAGGAATACTTGAACAAGGCATTTAGCTTAAACGCTAAGGCGCCTGAGGCTAATGGTACACTCGCTCTCTTGGCTCTCAAGAATGGTGACTTAGAGCAGGCAGAGGCTAACTTGTCAAAGGCTGTTGACGCTCAGGACTTCAATGCAGTTCTTGGCAACCTCAACATCGCTAAGGGCAACTATGCTCAAGCTGAGCAGAACTTTGATGATGCAACATGCAACAGCGCAGCTTTGGCACAGATTCTTAATAAGAACTATGCAAAGGCAACTTCTACACTCCGCGCTATCAAGAATCGTGACGCAATGACAGAGTATCTTACAGCCATCGTAAATGCTCGCCAAGGCAACACATCAGCAGCAGCTGACGCCTTGAAGCTCGCCCTCCAGAAAGATCCTTCTTTGGCTGCTTATGCTGCCAACGATATCGAGCTGGCTAAGGTTAGCAAGTAATCATTGTTGAATGACTAAACATATTACATATCTTATATTACTCACCCTGGTTTTGGTATCATGTGGAGTCGACGGAAAGCATTTTAAGCTTGAGGGACGATTCCTGCACCTAAACCAGGGTGAGTTCTATGTATACAGTACTGATGGCGTATTGGATGGCATAGACACTATAAAGATTGAAGGAGGAAGATTTGCCTACGAGATTCCATGCGAGGAAGAAGGAACACTGGTTATGGTGTTTCCTAACTTCTCTGAGCAACCAGTGTTTACTCAACCAGGCAAGACGGTTGAGATAAAGGCTGACGCTTCGCACCTTAAGGAACTTGAAGCAGAAGGCACCAACAACAACAAACTCATGACTGCTTTCCGTAAGCAGATTTCAAACATGTCGCCGCAGCAGACTATTGCTGCAGCAGCAGAATTCGTTAAGCACAATCCTAAGTCTGACGTTTCGGCATGGCTCATACGAAAGTATTTCATCTTAGCTCCTACACCCGACTATGCAAAGGCCAAACAGCTGATAGACTTGATGATAGCAGAGCAACCCAAGAATGGTAAACTCGTAAATCTGCAACAAGAGTTGAAAGGCCTTTCGGCAACTCCTACAGGAAAAACGTTGCCTACATTTACTGCCACCGACATTAATGGCAATAAGGTTACACAGGCTTCAGTTGCCAAGTCGCCTATAGCTGTGATATTCCTTTGGGCATCATGGAACTATGAGAGTACCGACATGCAGACACAGCTGAAAAGGCTGAAAGCTTCAAAAGGGAACAACCTCTCGGTAATTGGCATTTGTATAGACCCTTCGAAGTCAGAGATGCAACAATCTCTTCGTCGCGATTCTATCTCTTGGCCTACCATCAACGATGGTATGATGTTTGAAACCAAGGTCGCAAAACAGTTGGGATTATCACAAGTGCCTGCCAACATCTTGCTAAAGAATGGTAAGATTGTTGGTCGCAACCTAAGAATGAAAGAACTAAAAGAAAAGATAGAAAACTAATCTCTAACCCAGAAACACTACTTATGCTCGTAAAATCATATAGCGCAGCCGTCAACGGAATGGAAGTCACGACTGTAACCATAGAGGTAAGCATAGTACCCGGCGTGATGTATCATTTCACAGGTCTCGGCGACGAGGCTGTGAAAGAAGGTCGCAACCGTATTGCTGCAGCACTACAATGCAATGGCTACCTATTTCCACGCAAAGACACAACAGTAAACATGGCTCCTGCCGACTTGCGAAAAGAAGGTAGCAGCTTTGATTTACCATTGGCTATGGCACTATTGGCAGCCGATGAGAAGATTGACGGAACAAATCTTGCAAGCTATATGATGGTTGGCGAGCTGGGTCTTGACGGTAGATTGCAACCAGTAAAAGGTGCTCTGCCCATTGCTATTAGGGCAAGGGCAGAGCACTTCAAAGGTCTTATAGTACCTAAAGCCAATGAGCGCGAGGCTGCAGTGGTAAACAATCTCGAGGTTTATGGCATGGAGAATATCATGCAAGTGATAAGCTTCATCACAGGTCAGCAACACTTCTCGCCTATGGTCATCGACACTCGCAAGGAGTTTTACGAGCAGCAATATAATTTCGACCTTGACTATGCTGACGTGAAAGGTCAAGAGAATGTGAAGCGTGCTCTTGAAGTGGCGGCGGCAGGTGGACACAATCTGATTATGATAGGTCCTCCAGGTAGTGGCAAGAGTATGATGGCTAAACGTTTACCGTCTATTCTTCCTCCTTTGTCGCTTGCCGAAAGTCTTGAGACAACGCAGATACATAGCGTGGCAGGCAAACTATCTAAGAATTCTTCACTTATATCTCAGCGCCCATTCCGAAGTCCCCACCATACTATATCTGAAGCAGCTTTGGTAGGTGGTGGTATCAATCCTATGCCTGGCGAGATTAGTCTTGCTCATAATGGAATTCTTTTTGCAGACGAATTACCAGAATTTTCAAAACACACTCTCGAAGTACTTCGTCAACCTCTTGAAGACAGAGTTATCACTATAAGCAGGGCGAAATATAGTGTGGAATATCCCTGCAACTTCCAGTTCATAGCCTCTATGAACCCTTGTCCTTGTGGATATTATGGCGACCCTACGCATCGCTGTGTATGCACTCCCGGACAAATACAGAAATACATGAATAAGATTAGTGGTCCGCTTCTTGACCGTATCGATATACAATGCGAGATTACTCCTGTGCCATTCAAGGATATTTCTCAGGCTGCTCCAGGCGAACCAAGTGCAACGATAAGAGAAAGGGTTATTGCAGCCCGACAAATTCAAGAACAGAGATACAAGGATATAAAAGGCATACATTGTAATGCTCAGATGACGGAACGCATGATTCATCAATATGCCGAACCAGATGCTGATTCGGTAGAAGTATTGCGCTCAGCCATGGAACGTCTATCTCTTTCTGCACGTGCCTACAGCCGTATTCTAAAGGTTGCCCGCACCATCGCCGACCTTGATGGTAGCGAGAAGGTACAGCTTCCTCATATAGCCGAAGCCATAGGCTATCGCCAACTCGACCGAGGCGACTGGGCAGAGAGAGGAGTATATTCTTAAAAGGTAAAAGGGTAAAAGAGTTAAAAGAGTTAAAAGGTAAAAAAGAGAAATGGAAGCTTAGCTTTTGCGATTGATTTTTACCATATAAAAAGAAGACAAGTATGAATAATCCAATAGAGATATATCGTTCACAAGATGGAAGCATACAACTTAATGTAAAGTTGGAAAAAGAGACAGTTTGGTTGACACAAAGCCAGATGGCTGAACTATTTAATGTTGACAGAACATCTATTGTTCGTCATATCCGTAATATATATAAGTCAGAGGAACTTGAAGAAAATTCAACCTGTGCAAAAAATGCACAGGTTCGAATTGAAGGACAACGCCAGATATTGCGTGAGATTCCATATTATAATTTGGACATGATAATTTCTGTTGGCTACAGAGTAAATAGCAAGAATGCTACATCATTCCGCCGCTGGGCCACCACCATCCTCAAGCAATACCTTATCAAAGGCTATGCCATCAACCAACAGATAAAACTCGAGCGCTACAACGAACTTAAAGACGTTGTACGCCTTATGTCTCGTGCCATTGGTTTACAGGAAAAGGTTAGTTCTGACGAATATGATGGATTATTCAACGTTATCTCAGACTACGTCTATGCTCTTGACACACTCGACCACTACGACTACCAGTCGCTCTCTATATCGAAAACAACAAAAGAAGAAGCATTCCGAGCTACATACGATAACGCCATGGAAGCTATTAACGCACTGAAAGAAAAATTTGGTGGTAGTCAATGGTTTGCAAATGAAAAGGATGATTCATTCAAAAGTAGTATAGGCCAGATTTACCAAACCTTTGGTGGCGAAGAACTCTATCCTTCAGTTGAAGAGAAAGCTGCTATGCTTCTCTATCTTGTCGTAAAGAACCACTCGTTCAGCGATGGAAACAAACGCATAGCAGCCATGCTATTCCTTTGGTTTCTCAACAACAATAAGGTTCTTTATGCCGAAGATGGACATAAACGTATTGCCGACAACACTCTTGTAGCTCTCACTTTGATGATTGCAGAAAGCCGTACTGAAGAAAAGGACGTTATGGTGAAGGTGGTGGTAAATCTTATCAATAAAGATAATCAATAAACACAACCTATAGATACACATAGAAAAACAACAAGATATGAAATCTTCAATAGAAAATCTTTATTCTCTCGATGGCAGAGTGCCTGTAGGAAAAGCATTGCCATTCGGTCTTCAGCACATTCTGGCGATGTTTGTTAGCAACATCACCCCTATCATGATTCTATCGAGTGCCATTGGCCTCGATAGTGCTGTTAGTGCTATGCTGATACAAAACTGTATGATTATAGCAGGTATCGGCACATTGGTACAGCTATATCCAACCTCTTTGCAGTAGTCCTCAATCTGCTATTGCCAAAGAAAGATTTGGAGTAAACAGTAAACAGCAAATAACAACAAAACAAATCGTGTGTACACTTTGTCGACAACATGTTGCGACAAACGATGTACACACGATTTTTTATATTTACCGTTAGGCTCCACCTTTATTATATATAGGTGATGAGCCTAACGGATTATTTCTATTTAGGGATTATTCCCAAACATTAAACGGCTTAGAGAAGCCTTCTGCCTCATGTCCAGGCTGAACACCGTCAGCCGTAGTACCCTTTTCAGAAGAGGTACCTACAGTAGGAAGACCTTCACCTGGAAAATTTAGCGATGCAGCAATCATGTTAGCAAGTTCAATTTTCTCAACTGTTATTGTTGGAACAATATATTTTTTCATTGTTATAAGTTTTTTATTTGTTATTACTTCTTAATGATTTTCTTACCATTCTTGATTACCAATCCCTTATAGCTATTAGCTACACGCTGACCAGCGATATTGTAGGTTTCACCCTCGATGTTGCCATTTACGGTATTGAGCTTCAAACCTGTGGTCTGACCATCGATAACGAGGTTCAACTGCTTAGCAGCTACAAGTGTGTTAGCCTTGATATAAGCACGGAAAGCCTTGATCTTGTATGAATCGCCTGTCTCTGTCTTCCACCACTTGTCTGCATAGAGCATATAGTCGTCGTTAACGAGATCGTATGGCTTATAGCTACCTACGAAGCTGTAGTTTGTACCATCAGCCTTAGGAGCAGCCTTTACGATAGATACGCCATTGAATGTATAAGTATTCTCGGCATTAACAGCAGCTGGCATAATCAATACAGGCACATTAGCCTCGATACCCTTTGTAGAAGTTGTGAAGTTGATGTTTGCATCATCTGCGTTGCTATATTCAACAATCTTAGCTTCTGCACCGAATGTAGTCTTTACGTCAGCCTCAGAAACTGCGAATGGCAATACCAATGTGTTCCACTTATTTGCAACAAATGTGCGCTTCAAAGTAACATTAGCTGCTTCCTTAGCCTCAATTGCATTGTCAGCAGTCTCATCAAGAGTTACAGCATCGAGGTCGCCAAGGCGATAGAGACGGAAGTTGTTGAAGCTAAACCATGCATGGCTTTTATTTGTCTGACCTTCAATCTTTATATTTAGATTTCCACTATTATCTACTATAGTTTCTATAGAATAATCATCCCAATTGTTTCCAAATATATTATTAGGAGTCTGAACAGGAAGATTAATAGAGCTAGAGCCTACTGTCAATGTAAGGTTCTTTAATGAAGCATCACCGCGAGCCGCTACTGTCAAAAGATATTTTCCAGACTTTAAGCCTGACGCGTTTTGCGTCATTTGAGCTTTCAAATTATCACTACCCCAGAAAGTACCATTTGTATCATAATATTTATTCGTTATATTACCCTCAGAATCCGTAGCACCTTGACCAGAATTTATGCTAAGTTCTGCATAAGAAACAGCAGGCATTTTTTCGCCAGCAACTGTTACCTGTAAATTAGATGTACAATCCACAGCGCCCTTTACACCTTCAGCCTTACCATTGCTCTCTACATAAGCACGGCGAACAGAGATAATATTATTAGCCATAGTTTCTGCATCTGCAGCAGTTGTAGCAGTAGCCTCCTTAGATGTAGTGAATGCATTATACTTATCCTTTGATGCATAAGCAAGTTCTTCCTGCTCAAGTGTCTTTGCGTCTACGAGAGCCTGATATTTAGGAGTTGCATCGGTGAAAGCTGTTGTGCATTCTTGGATTTTTTTTCTTGCAGCATCTATAGTTTCCTTTGTTTTGCCCTTATCTGCACTTAGAGCTGCATTAAGATTAGTAAGTTCCTCACCTGTAACTACCTTATTTGCTTCTACTGCAAGAGCTGCTTTTGCTTCATCAACAGCCTGATTGTATGCTGCAAGACTTGCAGCAACAGAAGGCTTAGCCATTACTGTATAGTCACCAAAACTTGCCCAATTGTGTATTACATCAGCACCAGCTTCAATATCAAATGTAATCTCAGTATCTGCATCCAAAGTAAATGGTACAAAACGCCATTGCCATCCTCTTCCATTATTCTTGTTTGCGAAATTATCTTTAGAGTCGAAGCTTGCCTTACCAACAGTAGTAATACCCAAACCTACATTACCATTAGGGAAATTAGATACTTCACCGACAAGTGTCTCACCATTCTTTACTGAAAGCTTCATAAAAGCAACCTCAGACTTACGACCTGCAGCCTTGAAAACATATTCACCAGCAGGCAAAGTCAAAGTCTGCTTGCAAGTCATAGTCCAGCTATTTGAATTCCAACCCTGACCATTTGCATCAGTTTGATTTAAATAACTGCGAGTTTCTCCACTCCAATGTTCGTTACTAAACTTACTTGCACCAGTAGTTGTCCATTCGCCAAGTTTAATAGCAGTAGTATAGTCATTGGTAGCTGCATTATATTCTGCAACATTAAGAGTCTTCAATGCCTCTGTAGCTGCAGCTGCAGTAGCTGGAACTTCAACTGTCAAGCCTAACTTTTCAGCAATAGCAGCCTCTTCTGCATAATTATCATAAGCTGATTTTGCAGATGTAAATGTTGATACAGCCTTAAATATTTCTTCTTCTGAACCTGTATTAATGGCTGTTTGCAAAGATGTTTTTTCTTCTCCACTAATATTTTTGTATTCATCTGCATTAAGGCACATATTAGCATAATCTTTTACACTTTCATAAGAAAGAGTAAAATCATCGAGAAGCATACAATAATGATTACCTCCGCCATCTGCATTTGGCTTCATATAAGCCTCAATAGTTAAGTCTTTAGAAGCGTCAGATTTATAAAAAACGACAGACCATTCTCCCCATTTTGATCCTTTGTTCAAAAGTTTGTTTGTTGCAGTAGTAGTTCCGTCTCCTAAAGAAAGTTTATAGTCTGTTACAGAACCTTGACTACTAAAAGGCGCAACCTTACATGTTAGTTTATAAACACCAACAGGCAGTTCTCCAGAAAGTTTCTGAGAAACTTTAAATTCCGTACTCTTTTGCCAATTACATCTCAAATAAAAGAATTTATCGCCAGCAGAAGGAGAAAACTTAGAGCCAAAAACATGAATTTTAGTATTTTCATTTGCAATTCCTAATTGAGAATTTCCTGGAGCTGAAGAAGGTGTTATCGCCCAACCTTTAGGAGCGTCCCAAAACGTGGCTTTGTCAACAGTAAGATCTGTCTTTGCTTCATCTGTTTCAAACGAAGGATTAGTTATTTTGGAAGTGTAATCTTCCCAAGTTTGTGCCACAGCATTACCCCCCCCTATAGCCAATAGCAGGGAAGCCATCATTAATTTGTAATGTTTCATAATTAATAATTTAGGTATAAGTTAAGTATTGTTAGTTATATTAATTTTCTTATTAAGTTATTAGGTCGAATGTCTATGGTGTATATTTACACTATAAAGGCATAATGAATAGTTATTCGGTGGCAAAGTTATATAAAAGTTCATTTAAGTCCAAATTTTTATTCGACTTTTTTAATTTTATTTGTGTATTTGGTACATTTATCGTAACCATTTGGGTATTAGGAAAAGATGGTGAAAAAAGTAATACGTGATACTTGCCCAAGTATTACGTAATACTTTGCAAAGTATCACGTATTACTTTGCAAAGTATCATTAGATATGTCTTTTCCTGATTTCATATGCCTTTACAAACCATAAATAGTAGATATCATCCATATTTTTGTTAATCATAACTAATAAAAAGTACTTTTCGTGCGGATTTATAAGTTATGATTAACAAAATCACTATATTCGCAGAAAGTTTTAAGTATAACTTATAAAAAACCAGCTTCTTCACTTACTTAGGTTTTATTATGTTTATGTTTAAAAGATTATCTTCTAGGCAAGTCTTAGTTATCCCCCAGATTTGTCGGATGACCCAAACTTTCTTACAAAACATATAAACCAACGAAAGCCCTCGCTTTGAATCTTCTTAAAGAGGATGCAAAGCGAGGGCTTAAAGTGTTTATACGTTTAATTTATTGTTTTGCTGTTCGGCAAAATTATATCAACTCTGCAGGCAGAGTTGGCATTGCACCATGCTGGGTGCAGACATAGGCGCTGACTTCTACTGCACGCTTATGAGCCTCAGCAATAGTCATACCCTTAAGGATGCAAGCGCAGAAGGTGCCTGTGAACGAGTCGCCTGCACCAACGGTATCGGCGACATCAACCTTTGGAGTTTCCTGGAACGACTTGCTACCTGGAGCAAACACATAGCTGCCATTTACTCCGCAAGTCAATACGAGCATGTCGAGATTGTATTTACCCAAGATGAGCCAACACTTGTTTTCGATATCCAAGCCAGGATAGCCAAAGAGGCGACCTATGGTAATAAGTTCTTCATCGTTAATCTTCAGCACATTGCAACGCTTCAAGCTTTCGCAGATAATCTCCTTAGTATAGAAATTCTGACGAAGGTTGATGTCGAAGATTTTTAGGCAATCCTCTGGAGTATGGTCAAGGAACTGATAGATGGTGTTGCGGCTAACCTCATTGCGCTGAGCCAACGAACCCCAACATACAGCACCTGTATAGGCAGCAATCTCCTTAACATCTGTAGTGAAAGGGATATTGTCCCATGCCACATCAGTCTTGATATCGTATGTAGGCACACCCTCGCTATCGAGTTCCACCTGAACAGTGCCAGTTGGATAGTTAACCTTTGGCATAACGTGTTTCAATCCCTTTTCGTCGAGCTGGCGAAGAGCCTCTTCACCAAAAGCGTCGTTGCCAACAGCACTAACAGCTACCGATAGCAATCCGTGCTGACCAGCATGGTAGGCAAAGTTGGCAGGAGCACCACCAAGTTGAGAACCAGTAGGGAATACATCAAACAGTATCTCGCCCAAGCCTACGCAATATTTCTTTTTCAAGTCTGTATTCATAGTCGTCTTTAATTATTAGTTATCGAATTGTTGATGGTTATAAATTACATTTTAATCTTTCCGATGTATGTAAACAAGTATACCACACCTACTGCCATTACCAATACAGCACCGATCTGACCGATAGCATCGCTGGCAAAGCCCATAAGCAAAGGGAATACTGTTCCACCAAAAAGTCCCATTATCATGAGTCCGCTAACCTCGTTCTTCTTTTCTGGTAATGCGAGCAAAGCCTGCGAGAAGATAATTGAGAATACATTTGAATTGCCGTATCCCACCAAGGCAATAGCTATATATAGCATCAACTTACTCTCGCCGAAGAACATGCCAACCATACTCAATGCCATCATCACAATGCTGATAGTAAAGAATGTGTGCGACTTCATTACGCGAAGGAAGAATGAACCTGTGAAACAGCCTATGGTACGGAATATGAAATAGAGCGAGGTTGCAAAGGCTGCCTCATTCAAACTCCATCCCAAACGCTCTATCAAGAGCTTTGGCGCTGTGGTGTTGGTACCAACATCTATACCTACGTGGCACATGATGCCGATGAACGACAATAGTACGATAGGCTTACCCAAAAGCTTTAGGCAGTCAACAAAGCCCGAAGCCTCACCTTCTATCTTCTCTTCCTCGATAGGTGTGCTTGCCAAGAGCAATGTGGCTACCACACCTATTATCATATATATAGGGAACAGCACTCGCCAACCAAGTCCGAAAGTTGGTATGCTTGCTATGGCACCCCACATAGCGATGTATGGAGCCATAAACGAAGCTATGGCTTTAACAAACTGTCCGAAGGTGAGAGTGGAAGCAAGGTGTTTACCCGTTGTTACCACCGAGACCAAAGGATTCAGCGAAGTCTGCATCAAGGCATTGCCGATGCCAAGAAGCGAGAATGATGCGAGCATCACTCCGAAGCTCTCGTCAAAGATAGGCAAAAGTAGTGAAACTACGGTAACAGCCAATGATAAAAGTACTGTTTTCTTTCTACCTATCTTATTCATCAATATACCCGTAGGCACAGAGAATATCAAGAACCAGAAGAACACCAACGAAGGAAACAAGTTGGCTGTTGCATCATTTAGGTCAAGATCTTCTTTCACGTAGTTAGAGGCGATGCCTACCAAATCTACAAATCCCATGGCGAAGAAACAGAGCATCACTGGGATGAGAGATAATTTAGATGACTTATTCATATTTGTAGCGTTATAGTTTTTAGTTTTCTGATGCAAAGGTAGTGACAAACGATATCAGCCATTAGAAAATATCGTTCATCGACTACCATTTTTGTTGCTTTGTTACATCAGTAACACACTAAGAAACAATAGTGTTATAGATTAAGTTTCTTTTTATAGCTTTACTTGATGTGATAAACCTGATATTTGCCACCCTTTACAGTAACCTTGTTGTAAGGCTTGGTAGGGAATACCAGATTGGTCATTGCCATCTTGCCTTCTGCATCCAGAACCTCAATGCTGCTCTTGTCGATGAAGATGCGGAGCTGGCTAATCTTGCCGTAGGTTGGGGCCTGGGTTGTAGCAGCAAAGTCATTGCTGAAATCCACCTTACCGCTCTTGGTTCTATCCATAGAGAAGGTTTCTGCCTTGGCATCGTAATACATCACCACCTTCTCGCCATTGTCGTTGCTCAAGGTGATGGTGGCATTTCCCTTAAGATTCACAACCATCTCGCAAGATTCAGAGAGAGATTTGGTTGCCTTCTTGCTTCTTGCCGCTGTGATTTCTGGAGATGGAACTACGCTGCAATAAGTCTCGCCTTTATACTCGAAGAGACCTAAGTCGCGAGGAATGGAGTTGCCCGAACGATACTGCAGGGTTGGAACCTGGTTGGCATACTGCCAGTTGCTCATCCAGGCGATAGCCACGCGGCGACCGGCAGGAGCGTTATCAAAGGTAACAGTGGCATAATGGTCCTTACCGTAATCCATCCACTTGGTAACCTCCGGCTTGCTTTCGCAAGTGAACTTATGTCCGTCGAAATCGCCAATGAAATACTGGGTAGCAGAACCGCCGAAAGGTCCACCAGGGTTTATGTTGCAGATAAGCATCCACTTCTCCTTCTCGGTGCCACGGACCTTCATCTTCATCAAGTCTGGGCACTCCCAAACTCCACCATGATTTCCGCATGTCTCACCAAAAGAGCTTTCGAGTTTCCAATCCTTCAGGTTGTCAGAAGTGTAGATTTCCATGTGCTGACCAGCAGCCAGAATCATATTCCACTTCTTGATGTCTTCATTCCAGAACATGTGAGGATCGCGGAAGTCGGGCACATTACTGGTGATGACCGGATTACCCTCATACTTATGGAAAGTCTTGCCATTGTCGGTACTATACACTAAGCTTTGGGTTTGGCTTTCACCTGCCGAAGTATAAAGTGCGATGACAGCACACTTGCCGAAGCCGGAAGTATTCTCCTTATCAACCACAGCCGATCCGCTGAAGACTGTACCCAAAGCATCTGGCTGAACAGGATCACCCTGGAACTTCCAGTGCACCAGGTCGGTGGAAGTAGAATGCCCCCAGGTCATATTCTCCCACTGCGATCCGTATGGATTGTGCTGGAAATAGAGATTCCAGACACCATCCTTATAGAACATACCGTTAGGGTCGTTCATCCAACCGTAGGCAGGGGTATGGTGATAAACCGGACGATACTGCTCACGATTCTTCATATCGAAGGTATCGGAGAAACTCATATTCTTCCAACATGAGAAAGTCGATATACCTCCGTCAGTACGATAAGTGCCGTTGACATGCACATCGAGCATCAAGCCTTTCTCGTTATCGAACTCCTGCAAGCAGAGTGGCACATAATAGTCGATGTGATTGTTTGCCAAGCGCACGTTGAGGGTCTTCAACTGCCTGCTGCTACCTATAACTTTGATATTGCTCACCTCCGCACTCTCCTGGACAGGGAGTAAGAGATACTTCTTGCTTTGATTGTCGCTGTTGATGCGATAGAGACTATGATTATTGCTCAAGAACTGCACCTCTTGCGCCTGAATGTTCATGGTGCAACCGAGAGCAATGAGAGCCGTAACTAATTTCTTTTTCATAAATGAGATTTTTTGATCTTGTTTTACACCTTAATTATATATAGTTATCCTGAAAACAATCTCATTCACCTCGTCAGTAACGACACCAATTATATTTACCTATTGTGCGTTTGACATCATGCAAACCTCCCTTTTATAGACTCATTTATTCATCTTCGTCCCACAAGCCCTTCTTGTTTTGTTTAGAACGGAATATATCTTCGTAAAGATTATTAGGATCATCTACTACCTCAATGGGTATGTTTTGTCCTTGGCCTGATCCTGCCATAATAACTGGCGATTCTATGCGATGAGTCTCTATGATAGGTTTTATATAAATTGCCTTTTTCATATTGTAACTACTTTTTAAGTTGAACTAATTATTTAACAATCACTTTCTTGTTATTAACGATGTAAACACCATTTGCAAGGTGCAAGTCGTTCAAAGACTTTGCTGTAGCAACCAAGCGACCCTGAAGGTTATAGACCTTTACAGTCTCATTAACATTTGCGATAGTAGCAGCATTGATGCCAGTGGTCTCAGTGCCAATAGCAAGGAGAATAGGCTTTGCCTCTTGTGCTTCGGTCAAAGTTAAGTAAGCAGAGAAGGCATTAATCTTCGCATTGTCACCGCCCTTTTGGAATGAACCTTCTGCATTCAAACCGTATTTGCCTGCTGCAGAACCTGGAGTATAAATACCAGTGAAAGTATTGCCCATATTTGCAGGAGTATTGACTACGCCCTTATCTGTGAAAGTAAGAGTTTCTTTTGCATTTGCTTCATCAAACTGAGCAATGAAAGGTATATTGGCATCAACATTAGATTTCTTATCGAAATTGATGATGGTCTTGCCATCCTTTTCTTCAGTTTCTGTATATGTGGCTATGGCTTGCGCACCTAAATCTTCCTTTGAAACATAGAAAGGCAAGCAAAGGGTGTTGATGCCAGCATATACTTGGCGAGTGATAGATACGTTTGCTGCGTTGAAGTCTTCTGGGGTAGCGAAAGACTGGGCGTTGGTAAGAACCAAATTAGCACAATTGCCATTGGCTACTATGTTGTTTACATTGTATGCCTCATCAGCAAATACAAGAACATTTGAGTGTTCACCACGCATAGCGTTGACATCCACATCCTTGGTTGTAGTGCCTCGCATATCAATTGAAGTAATGCCAGCATTGAGCTTGCGAGCCAATGTTTCAAAGTCGTTGTATTCTACTTTCTGCCAATCGCCATCAGCATTCTGGCATTCGCCTTTCAACCATGCACCTGTGAGTTTGATGTTACCACCAATACTACCATCGCTAATACTTCCAAGTAAAGCTTCACCTACCTTTGGAGCATCCTCTATCTGGATGTTATCAATATAAACTACTTGCTCACCATCAACGTTATCTGTTGTTGGGTATATTGTAATCTCTGTAGGAGTTCCTTCAGCATTGTTGGTAGAAAAATCGAAGTAGAGTTTGCGCCATTCACCAGCACCGTCATACCAAGCAGCAACTTTCTTGATGACATCATTACACTTGATTTCTACTCGAACATTGCTGTTTACGTCCTTTTTAATCATTAAAGAGAGACGCTTGCTGTCAAAAACATCGCATGTGAGACCTTTGGCTGCGGAACCATTATCCCATTCTTTGCCTGTAATGGTAAACTTGAGACATTTATCAGAAGTATTGATACCATCCTTGGATGGGTTTTCTACAACTTCTTGGTTACAGCGATCCCAAAAGTCACCTTTTGAGTTGATATCGTAGTTCTCACCATTCCAAAGAACAGTCTGTCCAAACATGGTGGCTGATGCCATCAAAGCAAAACTAAAGGTAATAATCTTTTTCATGTTTTTGTGAATTTAAAAAGTTTATGTTAATATGTTTGATTTTGTAAAAGCAGAGCCTATGCCTGTCATGTGACACAGGCTCTGTGATATGTAAGATATTAGTACTGACTAATCTTCAAATTGCTGACAGTGATGTTGCCACCGTAGTTGTTGATACTCCAGCAGTTCTTCTGGATGCCATAGATGCGGTTGGTATAGCAAACGGCATCGTTGATATACATCACGCAGATACTATTGTCGGTATAGATGGTGATGTTATACACGTTGTCACTTGGACGAGCGAAGTTGTATCCATCAATGCCTTCAATGAAACCCTTGCCTCCGTCACCTTCTTCCTCAAAGTTAATCTTGCGACGGCTATCACTCTCTGGATTGACAACCATTGTGTAGTACTTCTCGAAGGTTGCGTTTCCTTCTGCATCAGTCTTTGTGCCACGAACCAATGAAACGCCAAACTTATCCCATTCGTTGGAAGTTGTGACTGTGAAGCTAATCTTGTTGTGATAGCCGAGGCGACTCATGAGCATGTAAGCATTGTCGCCCGACAAGGTATAAGTGCCGTCAGAAGCAGTCATGCCATTTTGTTCCTTGACCTCAACCTCACACGCCTTGTTATATTTATTACTGATAGCTTCCACCTCACCGAGGGTCAGCGTACCATCCTCATGCTGAATCAACTTATGAGCCACTAGATTACCTGCCCATTCTGGTTCTGCAGGAGATGCACCTACTTCGGTGTTGTTCTTACCCTTACGAGTAGGACACCATCCCCAGATATAGCGGTTGGTACCATCGCTTGCTGTCTTGCCTGCATAGAAACCACGGCTATCCAAGAAGCCTTCATGGTCATCAGGCCAAATACCAGCGTCGTTGGCAGTGCAAGCCTTCAACTCGTCGAGTGTTCTGCCCTTGAAGTACTGCACTCTGCGTACGTCATGATGGATCTCGCTGTACACCAAGTACCAGTAGTCGCCCATCTTGAAGACATCAGGGCACTCATAGAAGCGATCCCACATCATGTTCATGAATGCACCATTGTCTTCCCAAGACTTCAAGTCATCAGAAATGAAGTCAGCGATAGTACCCTTACCATTCTTGGTTGTGGCAACCAACATGTGATACTTGCCATCGTCACCTTTGAAGAGGAATGGATCACGGAAGTCATTCTTGCTATAGCCGTAGTCATCACCTTTCAAGATGAAAGACTTACACTTGGTCCAAGTCTTGAAATCAGAAGAAGTGGCATACATGATGGCTTGCCCATTATCAGAAGCTGTTGGGTTGTACTTGTTACCAGTATAGAAAGTATAGTAGAGCTTACTATTCTCATCGTAGATGGTAGAACCAGTTCCGATTGCCGCATCCTGCTCCTGAAGAGTACCACAAGAAATCAATTCTCCGAGAGATTCATAGTTTGCGGCATCCTTGGTGCTTACCGCCCAAATTGGGTGGTAAGTGCCAGCTGGATTAGGACGGAAGTCCTGCAAATACATTATCTTGAAGTCACCAGCCACAGGGTCGTAGAAAGGCATTGGGTCGCCCACATAGCCTACGGCAGGCTTGTAATAAGTGCCTTGTGCAGTCTCGTCGGTAGAACTGAAGTAAGAGGTTGTAGACCAATCTTTCTGCTCTAATACAGCATCGTCGTCGCTACATGAAGCGAGAGGCAAGGCGAGGCATGAAGCCAATATGATAGAACTTATCATTGTTTTCATTTTGATTCAATTTTATTTGTTCGTAAGATAATTGAAAGCATTCGCCGTCATGATGGCTATATTCTTGTGGAACTTCTCTGTATAGTTCTCGTTTACGCTATACCAGTCGTAGCAACCAGAACCGATACAAAGTGTCTTACCAGATGTACCTTCGGCAGGGAACTCCCAGACAACGATTGCACCATCACCGCCATAACCAAGGTCGATACCACCTGTTGCTTCTCTCCAAGCAGCGTAGTCTGCATAACCACCCCAGTCTGAGCCAATATGCCATTGTGCTACAGAGTTGGTGATACGGTAATCCTTGTCTGTAGTATAGACGCAGTTGTCATCATCACCCTTCACTAAGTTTTGATAGAGAGCATGATCTGTATGACCTTTCATCTTGAAGTCCCAAGGACCGCCACAGGTTTCTGCGTCAGCTTCCACCTGCCCCCAGCAGTTGTTAGGAACACCGCCATTCTTAGCTATACCAAGCTCACCAGGCATATTGGTTGCATAGCGTGTGAAGAGGAATGAGCCACCATTCTTATAGAAGTCCTTCAACTGTGGAATAGCCTCCAAAGCCTCAGGTGCAGCTTTCTCGAAAGCTTCCTTGCCGTCTACACCACCATCCTTGTGGAAGTGCCACCAGATAACCTTACACTCGCTCAAGTCAATACTACCGTTCTTGATGTCGGTGAAGGAAGCGTAGAGTGAGTTAGGAACGTTCTGCAACATCCAGTTGCAAGCTGTCTTTTCCTCGATATTCAACTCATCCATGCTCTGTGCAAGACCTACATAGAGAGCCTGTGGCTTATCGATTTGCTTGACGGTCACGGTGTAAGTGTTGCTTGCCGTGTTGTTGTTTACCGTGTAGGTCACAGGATTGGTGAAGTCAGTAGCGATACCAGAAGCAGGAGAGATAGTCGCATTCTCACTGTAAGTGATGGATGGGGTTAAACTCTTAATATCCAAAGAGGCAGGAACATAGACCATGATGGTCTTGTTGTCCTCATTGATGGTACCTACGTAAGTGTCGTTAATCTTGAAAGAAGTAATCTTTGCCTCGTCTCTCTGAGCCTTGATGGTCCAATCGAGAGATACATCACCGTTGGTAACATGTACAGCTTGTGGGACAGACATGTTGAGCAGGTCATTTTTATTGACGTTGCTCTTTGCACCATCGCTGAGGCTCAACTTAGTGACACTCATATGAGAGATGTCGTAGGTCTCTGGCACTCGCACGGTTATCGTGCGAGTGGTCTTGTCGATGGTACCATCGTAATTGTCGAGAGTCAGTTCCGTGATGGAGCAGCCTCCGCTCAGATTCAAATCTGAAACATTATCATCACTGCAAGCAGTGAGGGCCAAGATGGCCATGAGCATAAACAAAATCTTTTTCATATTACCATTCTCCTATGTTCTGGGTGTAATGTCCTTCTGATGCTGCCACCTGTGAGTAAGGTATTGGCAAATATTCATTTTTATTCTTGGTGAAGTGGGCTGCGCCATAGATGGAACAGTTGTCACTCTCGCCTGCGAAGTACTTGTTGAGTACAGTGTCGGCATCTCCCCATCTTACGAGGTCGAAGAAACGCTCGCTCTCCATACCCATCTCCAATCGACGCTCCATCTTGACAATCTTCAGAGCCTCGTCTGCGCTATAGTTACCATCGTAAGTTGAAATGTTGAACTTAACGCCGTAGTCGCTTGGATAGTTGGCTATCATGCCAGTGCTCTGCTTTGCACGCTTGCGGATGTCGTTGACCAAGGTGATAGCCTTGCTTGACTCGCCCAATTGAGCATAAGCCTCAGCACGCTCCAGCATTACGTCAGCATAGCGGAAGACAATGCGGTTCATGGAAGTTCCCCACCAAGAACCCTTGATAAGGTATCCACTCTCTGGGTCAACATTTTGCTTCAAGGTTACATAATAACCATAGAGACCATTGGAACGGCTCCATGTAGAGCTCTCGTCCATGATGAAGTTCTTATTAAACTCGTATGGTAAACCAGGGATTCCCACTGTCAAGAAAAGACGAGGGTCTGCGTAGTCCTCACTCTTGTCATAGTCCTTATTATTAAAGGTGTCAAAAAGTGGATGACCATCTGTATCTGTACGGAAGGCGTTAACCAAATTCTGACTTGGCTTGTAGAAGTCGCAACCACCATCGGTAACACCAGGGATGTTTGGAACAATCAGACCATAGCTCCAGTTCAAGTTACCATACTTGGTACCATCGTTCATAGAGTACTGCATTGCCCAGATGCTCTCCTTGCCATTCTCATACTGTGGCTCAGGACGGAAGTTGTTGTGGAAGTCACTTTCCAAGCCGAAACCACCTTCGAGGTAGATAGAAGGGTCGCTATATTCGATAACCTTATTAAGGTCGTCTTGGTTGATGCTTGTCACCTCATTCTTTGTTGGATCATCCTGACGATAAGCCTTGTAGAGATACAACTTGGTCAAGAAGGCAGCTGCAGCAGCCTTAGTTGGGCGTCCCTTGTCGCTTTGAGTGACAGGGAGCACATCATAGGCAGCCTTCACGTCGTTAATAATCTGTTGCCATCCCTCGTCATTTGAGAACTCAGTGTTGGAGAGTTTGTTGTATTCCTCCTGACTAAGGTTGGCATTCATGATGAAAGGAATGTTCTTGTAGAGACGCTTCAAGAGGAAGTGAGCGTAACCGCGAAGGAACTTCATCTCGCCCAAGCGTTGTGCCTTCAACTGGTAGCTGTCGTCAGTCTGCTCAAGCAGAGCGATGGCTGAGTTGACACGAGAGATACAGTTATAGAGACGCACCCACATATCGTTGATATTCCAGTTGGTGGTCAACACACCCTGCTCAATCTCCAACTGATGGTACACGTCACCATCGCTGGTACCGTTGCCACCTTTGTAGGCATCGTCGCTGCGCACGTCGAAGTTCCACATGGAGAACGAAGAGTTAATATCTTCGGCAGTAGTGAAAATAGCATAAGCCGAGATAACGAGGTTATCCACATTGCTTGGGTCCTTCACCTGGTCGTTGTCCAAGACGCCTTGAGGCTTCTGCTCCTCCAAGAAGTCGGAGCAACTTGTCGTACCAGCGAGGGCAAGTACCATGAGGGCTGAATATAATATCTTTTTCATTTTGATGATTCTTTTAGAATGTTACGTTAAGACCGAATGTGATGTTGAGAGGAATAGGGTAGCCATAGTTTGGATTCTCTGGGTCTACACCTGTGAAACTGCTACTCTTGACGGTGAACAAGTTCTGTGCACTCAAATACATACGCAAACGTTGCATGGCAAGTTTGGACGCGATAGCTTTTGGGAAATTGTAGCCCACCTGGATGGTGCGCAACTTCAAGTAGCTTCCGTTCTCAACCCAATAAGAAGATACACGCTTCTCGTTGTTGTTGTCAGAGAGAGACAGGGCTGGGATGTTGCTATTTGGATTTGTTGTACTCCAAGCATCGAGCAAACGCTTACCCTTGTTCAAGAAACCGATGTTAAGACCAGCCCAAATATCAGTCTCCTTCTTCAAGTCTGAGATGATGTCAACACCCTGTATGCCTTGGAAGAACGCTGTTAAGTCGAAGTTCTTGTACTCCAAGTAGATATTGAAACCATATGTAAAGTCTGGCACAGGATTGTAAATCCAGTCTTGGTCAGCCTCCGTAATCTTGTTGTCGCCATTCAAGTCCTTCCAACGGATGCGTCCCAAGCCGGCACCTTCCTGTGTGGCATGATTGTCGATTTCCTCTTGGCTCTTGAAGATGCCATCTGCCACATAGCCCACCTGAGCACCCATAGGATGACCGATAACGCTCTTCACTCCGTTACCACCGAAGGTTCCGTTAGCGGCTACTGTAGTTGGCAATGCAGTAATCTTGTTGCGATAAGAAGAGATATTGGCAGTGATGTCATATTTCAAACCAAAGTGTGTCTGGTTGCGGTAACCGATGTTGAACTCGAAACCACGGTTTTCCATCTCACCTGCGTTAATCCACTGGGAACTACCTTCACCCATTACGGCAATACCAGGCATGTTGACAAGGATGTCCTTAGTCTTCTTGAAGTACCAGTCAAAGTTACCATAGAGGGTATTGCCAAAGAAGGCAAAGTCGAGACCAAGGTCGGTCTGTGTAGTGGTTTCCCACTTGATGTTGTCGTTACCGATTTGGTTGCGCTTGAAGCCTGATGCCAAGGTGCTACCACCGTTAGTACCTGCAATATCATAAGAAGTACCATAGCTCTGACCACCATTCTCATTGACACCATAGTTACTTACGAAGATTGTGTAACGAGCGAGGTTGTCAATTTCTTGGTTACCTGTCTGTCCCCAAGATGCACGAAGTTTCAAGTCGTCAATCCAAGAAGCCTTCTTTAAGAAGCTCTCCTGGTTGATACGCCAACCTGCAGATACGGATGGGAATGTAGCGTAGCGGTTGTTCTTACCGAAACGAGAGCTACCATCACGACGGATAGTGAAAGATGCCATGTACTTGTCGGCATAGTTGTAGTTAGCCTTGCCAAAGAAAGATACGAGGGAGTAACCTGAGCCACCACCATATGCCTGTGGATTGGTAGTACCTGCATCTGGCCACATATAGTCAGGATTCAAGATAGAGAAGCCTTCCTTGTAACCAGAGAAGTAGATGTCGTCTTGTCGGTTCAACTCCATACCAGCCATGAAGTCGATACGATTCTTGCCCAATTCCATATTATATGTAGCTACGGCATTCCACATCCACTTTGTCCAATGTTCCTGCTTTGCCTCAACTCCATTTTTGTTGTTGGCAACGTTGCCTTCTGTAACTGGATAAGTGAAAAAGCGCTGTTGCTTTTGTGAATAATCAAGACCGAAAGTGGTACGAATATTGAAGCCTTTAAAAGGATTAAGGTTCAAGTAAGCATCGCCAAACATACGCCAGTATGTATAACGGTTGTCCTTGTTGCGCTCCAATACAGCTACAGGATTGTAACGGTCAGGATAGCCGCCTACAGGACCTGCATAGTTACCATCCTCTGTATAGATAGGAAGAGATGGGTTGAACTGCAACACATTTTGAAGGAAACCACCTGGAGCTTGCACCTCAGAAGTGCGGTTCAAGGTAAAGTGCTCGCCTACGGTCAGCATTTTGTTCTTCAATAGCTTATACTCTGTGTTCATACGAGCAGAGAAGCGATTGAAGTCAGAAGTCTTGATGATACCAAGGTTCTTGTAATAGCCTAATGAGAAGAAACTGCTACCCTTGTCAGAACCATTGCTTACGGAAACATTATATTGCTGGATGACACCTGTGCGAGTGGTTTCATCAAACCAATCTGTATCGGCAGCAGGAGTGGTGCCTGCGTCATCCAAGTATTTCTTCATGGAGATACCATTGAGTACAGGAGTACCCTGGGCGTTGTATCCCCAGTCATAACGATAGCCAAGACCGTTGGTATTAGGGTCCATACCGTCATTGACGTATGCCTGCCACATCACCTGTCCATATTCCTTTGCATTCAAGACCTTCATCTTGTGTGCATAGGTGGAAACTGCGATAGAACCATCGAAGTCAACCTTAATCTTTCCCTCCTTACCTTTCTTGGTAGTGATGATGATGACACCATTGGCGGCACGGCTACCATAGATTGAGGCAGAAGCAGCATCTTTCAAAACCTGGATGCTCTCGATATCGTTACCGTTGAGTTCGTGCATACCTGCTTTGGTTGGAATACCATCGACGATGTAAAGAGGGTCATTGTTATTTAATGTTCCAATACCACGAATGCGAACGGTAGCAGTACCAGATGGTGAGCCATCTGCAGAGATGTTCATACCAGGAACACGTCCTTGGAGAGCCTTGATAGGATTGTTCTCGTTCTGCTTGGCTATCTCATCAACGCTTACCACAGAGATAGCACCCGTCAAGTCAGCCTTACGTTGTGTGGTATAGCCTGTTACAACGACCTCGTTCAAGTCGTTGGCAGCTTCTCTTAAGGCTACTTGCATATTGGCGGAAGCTTTCACCTCTTGAGTTTCATAACCAACATAAGAAATTACAAGAGTTTCACCAGGAGTACACTCTACATGGAACTTGCCGTCGAAGTCGGTAACAGTTCCCGTCTTCGAACCTTTCACCATGACAGATGCACCAATGATCGTCTCTCCTGTAATTGGGTCTGTTACGACACCACTTACATTTACCTGTTGTGCATTTGCAATAGTGCAAACAGCACAGAGCGCAGAGCTCATTAGGAATCTTGAAAGATAGTTCATACAATAAAAATATTTAGGTTTCAAATTTATTACGTTTAGATTTCTGCCGCAAAATTAGGCAAAGGAGTAGGATATAAATAGAAAAAATCGTTCCAGCAACATTAATTATGTTACATGAAACGATTTTCGAATATTTCGTAAAGATTTTAAAGTACTTGTTTTAAACGAGTTAGAAAAACTATTCTCCATTCGAAGATTGTTCATTTCTGAAATCGGTAGGAAGAACCCCAAACTGCTTCTTGAAACATGACGAGAAATAACCAGGAACAGCAAAGCCTACTTCTGCAGAAACTTCTGAGATAGTCTTGTCGGTTTGCAGCAAGAGGGTATAGGCTCTTTGCAGCCTCATCTCTTTCAGAAGTTCGGCAGGTGTCTTACCGGTCATAGCCTTCACCTTACGATAGAGCTGCACCTTGCTCAGTTGCATCTCTGCTCCCAAATCATCCATCTTCATATCAGCATTGCCCATATTCTCAAGAATCTTCTTCTTGAAACGATCCATAAAGTAACGCTCACTCTCATCCAACTGAGTTAGTTCGGCAGTCCACCCCTCCTTGTTCTCGATGAATCCACGAGCCACGACTTTCTGCTTCTGCAGTTTCTTTCTATATACCTTATATATATAGTAGATAACAAAGAGTAAAACCAATACGACTACGATAGCAACCATGATCATCCATTCCTGGATACGAGAAACCTCTGTATAAGTATCAAGACTGCCTGAAATCTGATCCAGGTTCTTCACCTTAGCCTCCAAATCTTGATATTGCAGGGCGATGGCATCGCAGTTCTCTGGGGTAACAAGGAACGACTGCATCACATTATCCTTCTTATAGGGTTTACCTTGAAGGATGTTCATCGCCAATTCCATAATCTTCTCTCCTTGGGTAGGATAGACATAAGAAGCAGCAAACTGTCCTTTCTTCACTCTATCCACTCCTTCCCATTCTCCTGGCAATCCGTCGATACCCACTATAACCACTTGCTTTTCTATTCCCCTTCGCTCAGCTTCTAAAACGGCACCTATGGCACCAAGGTCACTATGTCCAAACACACCATCAGCATGTCCGCCTTTATCCAGATATTGTTTCATCAACTCCTGAGCACGTTCCAAAGTCCAGTTGCTATCCAGGGTAACCACCTTGATTCCCGGGTATTTTTTCATCACTTCATAGAAACCACGATGGCGCTCAATGACAGGAGAAGCATCCTTCAAGCCCGTAATTTCTACGACGGTTCCTTTTCCTTCCAGCTTTCCAGCCAAAAAGCGGGCAACTTCCCTACCCGCTTCCACATTATCGCCACCAATAGAAGCCGTATAATGAGAAGTCTTTACTTTTCTGTCGAAGAGGATAACAGGGATATGCGCACGATATGCTCGCTCGATGGCGGGAGTTACATCATTCACATTATCAGGAGCCACCACTATCAAATCTACCTTCTCGGCTATCATACTATCTATCTGGCGAGCTTGACGCTGTCCGTCATTCTCTGCCGTAGCAAACAGCAAATCTACATTCTTATACTGATACTGTGCCAAGCGCATCTCCTTATTCACCTTCTCGCGCCAAACTCCGCTACCACATTGCGACACACCAATTACCAACTTCTTCTGAGTGCAAGAACCTAATAGAAGGACCACACAAAATAATGTTATTAAGTTTCTATAGAGTCTTTTCATTGATAGTTTATTTTTATCGAGCATAAAATTACAACATCTTTTTGAAAAAACCATCGTTTTTATAAAAAAAGAATTATCGTTCATACAACAAATTTATTATTGCATGAACGATTATTGCAGAGTTTTAGGTACCTATATCACGTTTTCGAGCACGAAAAGCACCCTAATTATCACGTTTTCGAGCATGTACAGCACCCCGATTATCACGTTTTCGAGTTCTAACACCATACAAAGATACAAGGAAAAGGGGTATGTTGTATGATGCAAACGCATATTTTAGGCAAGATTAACAAGTAAGATCAAGAAGTAAGTAGGTATAAAAAAGGACTGCCCCATATACTGTGATGTATATAGAGCAGCCTGGAGGTGGCTCCTGAAATTACCACCCAAAGATTATGAAGCAGTTATTGAAGATTAGAAGCTACTATTTCTTAACATTGTTTGCGTGTTGAAGATTAGAAGCTACTATCATTTTTATCCTGATTTGTGTTTACGTTGCTGAAGATTAGGAGTGTTTATATGATTAGGAGCGAACCCTTAGCAAAAGCAGCAGAAACATTCATCAATGAAAGTGCAAGCATCACGACTGCGCTCTTTCCATTAAATAAAGTATTCATAACCGTTTAGTTTTTAATTATTGGCATTTATGTTTTGATTTCTGCCGCAAAATTATCTAATCGGTTATATATCAACTATAAAGAACATTTCACATAATACAAATAATCGTTCATTGTAACATAATTGTTAGCCAATGAACGATTATTAGTATTGTAACCATCTGTCTCTACTATACTTACACTACCCCATCTAAGAATTGTTGCAGATGTCCAGCATAGTATAAAGGTATATTATATAAGGTAAAAGTTTCACCATTTGACTTTGTGATTGTATCTGATGTCATAGGTCCATTCCAAAGACGCAGAGCTATAGTCTCCTTCGACTCTTCCATAAAGAGATGCAAGGAACGAAGCTTGGCATTGTTGCCAGTTTTCACTTCTATAGGAAGTAGGTGCGACTTGTAGCGTATCAAAAAATCTACTTCTGCCTGTGAGTTCTTAGCATCACGAACCCAGAACATTCGTTTCTCACCAAAGTTATATGTAGCTCCCAACAATTCTTGTCCAACTACATGCTCTGCAATATCTCCGTTCCAAAGTTCGTCGGCATCCTTATTAAACAACAAATCTTCTTGCATGCCAGCAACATAGTTGACCAAACCTGTATCAAGCCACAACAGCTTAGGACTCTTCTTCAAATCCGGCAAAATAGGTAAGGACGACGAGGTGAGAGGATAAACCAATTCAAGCAATAGAGTCTTCTCTAAGGTTCTGAAAGCATTCCCTGCCTCGGCAGCCTTGAAAGTAGAGCCTGTGAACTTAGCAAACTGAATGCGATGACCTGCTGCAGTCCAACCATAGTTCAAGATATATCTGATAGCATCTTGTTCCTTTGGCTTGCTTGCATATTTCTCTACATCATCACGATAACCAGACAGCAGAGAATTGAAAACACCATTCAGTCTAACCAAGTCGTTGAACTGAGCGTAGTTGGCAACAGCCTCTGGTAGTCCACCTACTATCATATACTTCTTAAACAAGTCTATGACATGGGGATGCAAAGATGCAGGCAACGACACCTGCTCTATCTGTTCGGCTATAACATCTTGTCCAATAGCCTTGAGAAATTCAACAAAGGTGCAAGGATGCAAAGCCATATACTCAACCCTGCCCACAGGGAAAGAAATATGTCTGCCCATCAGGCTCTCTAACAGCGAACCTGCTGCTATAACATACAAGTCAGGCCGCTTTTCATAGAAATATCTCAAAACCTGCACAGCCTTAGGCTCATTCTGAATTTCATCAATAAATATCAGAGTACGCTTATTCTCATCTTGTTGCTTATTAGTCTTGAAATAGATACCTGCCAATATATCTTCGAAGGAATAGTCGGCTGCAAAGAGTTCTGCATTTTCCCTCTCTTCCAAATTCAGATAAATATATGTATCAAAGTCCTGGGCAAATAGTTCTACCAAGGTGGTCTTTCCTACTTGTCGAGCACCACGCAAAACCAAAGGCTTGCGTTCTTCCTTTGTTGCCCAACTGCGGAGATATCTTATAGCGATTCGTTCAAACATGGCTAATTCATTTATTATCAAGACAAAAGATAGCACAAGCAGTAGTGCACTATCTTGTTTATAGATAGTGCAAAGATAGCTATAAATTTCAAATCCAAAGCAAAAAACTAAGAATATTTAAGCATTTCCAAACCATATTTGGCTTATTTTACATTCATTTCCAAACCAAGCAAGGCAAATATTCGTTCATTTCCAAACCAAATATCGAAGAAAATGCTATCATTTCCAAACCAAACGTTAGCTGTTAGCCACATCGCCTGGCAACATATTGTATTCTTCCTTGAAGCATTTAGTGAAATAAGAAGGGGCAGAGAAACCTACCTCGTAAGCCACTTCAGATACGCTCATGCTGCGACTTTCGAGCAATCGCTTTGCCTTGGCAAGACGAGCTTTGCGCAATAAGTCGACAACCGACGAGCCTGTTATGGCTTTCACCTTACGATATAGTTGCACACGACTCAAGCCTATCTCCTTGCCGATGTTCTCTACTCCAAATTCGCAGTTAGAGAGATTCCGCTGTATGACAGTATTGAGTTGCTTAACAAACTGCTTATCTCTATCGTCGAGCTTCGAAGCTTCCACCTCCTGCTCCACCTCCTTAGTGCCTTGGTACAAATTCTTCAAGAGATTGCGCTGCTTCAATAGGTTATCGATGCGAGCCAAGAGCACTTTGCTATGGAAAGGTTTAGTGATATACGAGTCGGCACCATGCTCATAGCCCTCAGCACGATGTTCTTCGAGATTCTTTGCAGTAAGCATGATAACAGGGATATGCGAAGTGGCGGTATTGGTTTTGAGTTGCTCTGTAAACTCCAAACCATCCATCACAGGCATCATAACATCGCAGATTACCAAGTCGGGCACTTCCTTCTTAGCCACTTCCAATCCTTCTTTACCGTCGGAAGCCTCCAATACAAAGAACTCGTCTTGCAGCAATGTGCGCTCATATTGTCGTATGTCGTTGTTGTCGTCGATAATCAATATCGTAGGTTTATCGGTCTGCTCGCTCACCACCTGCTGCACCTTGCCTTGGTGCTTATCGCCATCGTCGATATATTGCAATACCGCCTCGTCGGAGAACGATTCCTTGCTTTCAGCCTCATCCTCAACGACTACACCATTAGCCTGACTGCGAGGAACAACGACGATGAAGTCGGCCCCCTTGCCAACTTCGCTCTCCACCTTGACTTCGCCATTATGCAATTTCACAAACGACTTCACCAACGCCAAGCCAATGCCAGTTCCGCTGGCAGCACCCTTAGCCTGGAAGAAACGTTCGAACACCTTGCTTGCTTCTTCTTTCTCAATACCCTTGCCTGTATCGCGAACATCTATACGAAGATTGTCGCCTGCAGAAGCAAGGCTAACAAAGATGTCGCCACCAGCAGGAGTATATTTCATGGCATTACTCAAAAGATTAAACACCACGCGAGCCATCTTCTCCTTGTCGGCAACTATCATGTGGTCGGCAGAGTAATTATCATCCACGAAATGCAACTTTATCTTCTTGCGCTCGGCAGTAAGATTAAAGTCGCCAGTCCATAATTTCAGAGCCTCAACGATATCAAAACGGCTTAGCTTTAGCTCCATCTTGCCATTCTGAATCTTGCGGAAATCGAGAATGCTGCCCACCAACTGCTGCAAGGCAACAGCATTACGCTGCACCATCTTCAATAGTTCACGGCTCTTGCCCTTGATGCCATTATCATCCAACAGCATCTCTACAGGGTCGGCAATCAAGGTTAATGGAGTGCGAAGTTCGTGGCTGATATTGGTAAAGAACAGCAAGCGCGAATTAGTAAGTTCTATCACCTCCTCGTTCAATCGCTTCAGTTCGTCATTCTTTCTTGCCAACGCTTCATTGAGCTTCGCCTTTACTATATAACTTCTGAATATCAAGGCTGCAGCCACAATACACACCAAGAGAAGCAAGCCAAGACTTATAAGCATCACCTTCTGGGCATTGTAATCAGAAAGATATCGGTCTACCTGATTGTGCAACGTCTTCAGATTGCGTGCCTGTCGCTCAGCATCACGCGCCTCCATCAACGTAAGTTCAGCATTGACCTTGGTAATGATAGAAGTGCTAAGATAGTTATCCTTCTGATAAGGCTTATGAGTAAGTATCTTCATGGCAAGTGCCAAAACCTCGTCGCCCTTGGTAGGATATAGATATGAAGCCTCGAAAACGCCATCGCGCACAAGCTCAAGTCCACCACCCTCGGTAGCCATACCGTCGATACCTGTATATTTATAGTTCTTGTTTATTCCCATCTGCTGCACAGCCACGTAAGCTCCCCACGCCAAACGATCGTTGTGTGCAAACACATAGTCGAAGTCTTGTGTCTTCTTCAGTATGCGCTTCATAGCCTTGATGGCGCTCTCTTCCTTCCAGTCGCCACCTTCAGATGCTAATACCTGAATGCCAGGATATGGTTTTATAGCATCCATAAATCCACGATGGCGCTCCATGGCTGGCGACGAACCCTCTAAACCACTAATCTCTACAATACGTCCCTTGCCTTGAAGCTGGTGAGCGATAAACTTACCCATCGAATTGCCGATAGTATAATTATCGCAGCCGATGAAGGCTGTATATTTGTCGGAATTGGTCTTACGGTCATAGAGGATAACAGGTATTCCCTTATCGTAAGCTCGCTCCACCGCCTTAGATATGGCACTCAACTGATTAGGCGAAACGATAAGCAAGTCTACACCCTCGTCGACAAACTGGTTTACCTGCTTATTCTGCAACACATTATCATCATTCGACGAAGCAAGCTTCACGATGATAGAGTCGTTGAGATATTCTCCCATCTTTAGCTCGTTGTTCAGTTTGTCGCGCCAAATATCCTCGGAGCATTGCGATACTCCGATAACAAACTTCTTCGGTTTCTCTGTGCATGCAGCAAACATCACTACGAGCACATATATAAATAAGGTGTAGATAAAATGCAACTTCTTCATATAGCGAAATATCATAAGTGGTTATGACAACTATGTTGCAAAGATAGTGCAAATGAGTGAAAAAACATCAAGTTTACTTGAATGTTTTTCCGAATGCAGCCTATCTTATTTAAAGATACTATTTTTTATCAGAAAATAACGCCTAAAAAAGCAAGAAATAGCAGAATGATGCTTTTATTTTGAGT
>ERZ1026854.78-NODE-78-length-71252-cov-5.703597_pt1 | contig 71252 bp, 63 predicted proteins | sample MGYA00380157_ERZ1026854 | MGnify/ENA primary metagenome ERZ1026854 (study PRJEB33269, sample SAMEA4719793) | human gut metagenome | biome: human-associated habitat; feature: organic feature; material: feces | place: Cameroon | collected 2013-10 ...
ACTGTGAATAGACAGGCATACTAAGATTTTCTAATTTTCTACCAAAGTCACAAAACTATGCTCAGCTTTATGTGATTTGACAACCGCTACATTGTGATACAGCTTTTGACACTCATATCATCGTCATCAGAAAAACGGCCCCACATCACGCCATGGATGTGGAGCCGTTTTGGGTTTTGCGGCAAATTGATTTTTACTTGCGGCAAGTCGTTTTTTACTTGCGGCAAGTTGATTTTTACTTGCCTGACATCTGCTCTTCCTGTTTCATGATCATTTTTTTGACCATTTCACCGCCGATGCTTCCTGCCTGTGCAGAAGTAAGATCACCGTTGTAACCTTCTTTTAACGGTACACCGATCTCGCTTGCTACTTCCTGTTTAAAACGATTCATAGCCTCTTTTGCCTGTGGTACAGCCATTTTGCTGGTGTTAGAACCAGAATTGTTAGATCCACTCATGGATTTCACCTCCGTAAATTAATCTGTTGTTTGTTATTAGGATTTACAAGTAAGAATTACTGTATGTCCTAATCCTATTATTTACAGGCAAAAGAAAAATATGTTGGAAAATTTTGAGAGTGGAAAAATTACAAAATCACAAAAGATCCCGGTTCATTGACAGCAAACCGGGTGTGCTCTATAATAAAAACGCTATAAAGAGAAAGAACGGAGGAAGTTATGGATACAAAGAAACCGGATATTTTTGACAGACTGATGCATCTGCCTGTTTTCAATATTTTTGAACCATTTTATAAAAAACACAAGGAAATGCTTTTATACTTATTCTTTGGCGGATTGACATTTGTGATCAGTGTTATCACATATGCCTTTTTTAATGTCTCTCTTGGAATGAATGAGCTTGTTGCCAATGTTTTTTCCTGGATTTTAGCAGTTTTATTTGCTTTTTTTACAAACCGTATCTGGGTATTTGATGGAAAAACCAACGGTACAAAAGAGTTTCTGGTGCAGATGATGAACTTTTTTGGCGGACGAGTTGCAACGTTAGTGATCGAGGAAGTCATTCTTTTTGTATTTATTACAGAACTTGGATTTGGAAGCATGGCAGTGAAAATTGTCGCGCAGATTGTTGTGATCGTTTTGAATTATGTGATCAGTAAATTATGGGTTTTTCGAAAATAAAAATATATCCGGACAGGAGTTAAAATCAGAGGGGATATTTGAGTAGAGTAAAAGGGGAAAAATAAATGAAAGCAGTCTTATATATTGTGATTCCTTGTTACAACGAAGAAGAAGTATTGCCGGTAACTTCTGGTTTGTTTTTCGAGGAATTGCAGTTGCTGATTGGGAAAGAAAAGATAAGTCCTAAGAGCCGTATCCTTTTCGTCAATGACGGGAGTAAGGACCGCACCTGGGAGATTATCGAAGAACTTGCTAAGAAAGATCCACATTTTATCGGAATCTGCCAGAGCCGCAACAGGGGACATCAGAATGCGGTCCTTGCGGGACTGATGGAGGCAAAAGATGACGCGGACATCACGATCTCGATCGACTGTGATGGACAGGATGATATTGCGACAATGGAAGACATGGTAGATGCATATTATGACGGTGCAGAAGTGGTTTACGGTGTCAGGAGCAACCGGGAAACAGACACTTTTTTTAAGCGTGTGACAGCGCAGATGTTTTATAAACTGTTGCAGCACATGGGCGTGGAGACGGTTTATAACCATGCCGACTACCGTCTGGTTTCTGCGCGGGTTTTAAAGGAACTGGCAGGATTTAAGGAGGTAAATCTTTTTTTGCGTGGCATGATTCCTCTGGTTGGATTTAAAAGTACGTGTGTTTACTATGAGAGACATGAGAGGATGGCGGGCAGCTCCCATTATCCGCTGACAAAGATGATTAATCTTGCAATCGATGGTATTACGAGTCTGAGTGTCAAACCGCTCCGGCTGATATCAGGACTTGGAATCGGTGTGTCAGGACTCAGTTTTATCGGTGTGCTCTGGGCTGTGATCGCGCAGCTTATGGGAAAAACAGTAACAGGATGGGCGAGTACAGTCTGTGTCATCTGTTTTATGGGAGGTGTACAGCTGAGCTCACTTGGTGTATTGGGCGAATACATTGGAAAAATATATATGGAAGTAAAGGCGAGACCGCGTTATATTATCAGTGAGCGGACAGATGCGCAGAAAAAAGAAAATAAATCTGAGGAAAAAGGAGTATAGAAGAACGTATGAAGATATCATTGATCGTTCCCTGTTATAATGAACAGGAAGCGCTTCCTATTTTTTACCGGGAAACAAAAAAAGTGATGCAGTCCATGGACTGTGATTATGAGATGATTTTCGTCAATGACGGGTCAAAGGATGGTACACTGGATCTTTTGAAAGAGTTTGCAAAAGAAGATTCACATGTGACATATATTGGATTTTCAAGAAATTTTGGCAAGGAGGCTGCCATGTATGCCGGATTCTGTAATGTGACCGGTGATTATGCAGCAGTGATGGATGCAGATATGCAGGATCCGCCGGCATTATTGCCGCAGATGCTTGATATATTGGAACATCAGGGATACGACAGCGTGGCAACACGCCGTGTGACCAGAAAAGGGGAGCCGGTGATCCGAAGCTGGTTCGCAAGAATGTTTTACCGCCTGATCAATAAGATCTCAGATGCGGATATCGTGGACGGGGCAAGGGATTTCAGACTGATGAAGCGCAGCATGGTCGATGCAATCGTTGAGATGGGAGAGTACAACCGGTTTTCGAAAGGAATTTTCGGATGGATCGGTTTTAAGACATACTGGCTTCCATATGAGAATGTCAACCGTGTTGCAGGGGAGACAAAGTGGAATTTCTGGAAGTTATTTAAATATGCGATTGATGGGGTGATTAATTTTTCACAGGCACCGCTCTCCGTGGCATCCTGGTTTGGCATGTTCATGACATTTGTGTCCTTTGTGGCAGTGATATTTATTGTTGTCCGTAAGCTGATCTTTGGTGATCCGGTAGATGGCTGGGCATCGACAGTGTGTATTATCACACTGATCGGCGGCATACAGTTGTTCTGCATGGGAATTATGGGACAGTATATCGCAAAGACATATCTTGAAGTGAAAAAAAGACCACACTATATCGTCTCGGACACAAACAGAGAGGGTATGGAAAAGGTTAAATAATATCATGAAATAGGAGATGAAGTATGAAAAAACAGGTACTGGCAATGATTATGGCGGTCTTTGTTACGGCGGGGACTGTACTTGCACCGGCAGAGACCGGTCTGGTCTACGCAGCAGAGGCGGCAGAAGAACAGGCAGAGGAGATCATCCCGGGAACTGAAACAGAGCTGCAGAGTGAAGCATCTGAAATTGAAGTGTCGGAAGTAGAAGAAACAGAAGAGATCGAAGAAACGGAACAGATGGAAACGAAAATATCTGCACTTTCTAAAATGCCGACCGGTCTTCTGCCGGTAGAGGCAGTTGGTGACATTGTCGTGGATGAGGAAACGGCAGAAGAGGAAGAAACAGAAGATGTTTTAAAAGCATCTGCTGTTTATAACAATGACTGGGAAAAATACGGAAGTTATTATTTTTACAATCAGTTAAGCACAGATGAAAAAGCATTCTGGGATGCGTTGAATAAAGTATGTTTAAAATATATGACAACGCAGGCGGATGCCACAAAATATAACTATGGCGGAACGCTGTATTATTATGTTGATGTCGTGTTCAGCAATGCATTGTCATTGACGGATATGAATGATGTGTATCAGATTTTCCGCTATTCCAATCCGCAGTACTATTTCCTCAAAAGTGCGTATTTTAAAACACTGAGAGCAAATGGCGCATATGGTATTGCACCCTGTGTCTATCCGGCATTTGCAGCCGGTGCATCGCGTGCGGGCGAAACCGGGAAAGTGCAGAGTCAGGTTGCAGCCTGGCAGAGTCAGATTGATGCCTGTGCCACGGACGCAGAGAAAGTAAAACTGATCCATGATCTGGTCGTCTCTAAAGTAGAATATAACCACACTTTATATAACACAGGTTTTGCAAATGAGGATAATGAATATTCACAGTCTGCATACAGTGTATTCTGTACGGATCTGACCGTGTGTGCGGGATATGCACAGGCATTTGAAATGATGTGTAATGGTTCCGGCATTGATGCTGTTTCGGTGACAAGTGATGATCATGAATGGAACAAAGTGCGTATCAATGATTCCTGGTACAATGTGGACTGTACCTGGGATGATGTGAATGGTGGAATTTCTTATTATTATTTTGAACGCAGTGACTATTTTTATGATACAGATCCAATGGATGTATACAAAAGCCATACAGAAGAATCAATCTGGGATGGATATCTTCCGGTGTGTGCAATAGACACGGGCGCAACCTCTACGGTATCTGGAACACTTCCGGCTGTCACACAGACAGCGGCGGAGCCGGTTATTTCGGCGTCTGTAAGCGGATCTTCCTATCAGGTAAATATTACGTCTGCAACACCGGGAGCAACGATTTATTACACCACAGACGGAAGTGAACCGAATGAGGCTTACTCGAAGGGTACACGCTATACAGGAGCATTTACGGTTGCGGCAGGTAAGACATTGAAGGCAGTTGCAGTCTGCAGCGGATATGCGGACAGCAGTGTGGCATCGATGACATTTGCAAGCCTGAAAACTTATAAGATTACATTTAAGAGCAACGGCGGCAAAGGAAAAATGAGCAGACAGAATATTGCAAAAGGTGTTCCTACTGCGATTTCCAATAATAAGTTTTCCAAAAAATATTATACCTTTGCCGGCTGGAATACCAAGGCAAACGGAAAAGGAAAGACTTATAAAAACAAAGCAAATATCAAGCTCACGAAGAATATTACCCTGTATGCCCAGTGGAAACTTACAAAATATAAAATCACCTATAAATTAAATGGTGGGAAAAATGCCAAAAAGAATCCGACTGCATATACATACAAGACATCGACGATCAAACTGAAAAATCCGACAAGAAAAGGGTATGTATTTAAGGGATGGTACTTAGATAAGAAATTTAAAAAGAAAGTTACTGTTATCAATAAGGGAAGCAGTGGCAGCAGGACATTATATGCAAAGTGGAAAAAGAAGTAATTTATAAAATCCAATATTTTATCTTAAGATATTCTTAAAACATCAAAATTAGATGGTAAAAAAGTCGGAAAGAGTGGTATAATAACAAAAACAGTGCAAAAAGCACAAAATAATTACGTTGAGAGGTATTTAGTTTGAAGAAAAGAGCAATTTTAATGTTGACTGCGCTTGCAATGGCGGCATCCATGGCAGCGTGTGGTGGGAAAAAGACGGACGAGGCTGCTGCTGAGCCGACAGAAGTTCTTGAAACAGAAGCAGGAACAGAAGTAGCAGAGACGGAGACAGAGGAAGTTCTTCCAGAGGGAAAATACCGCAGTGAACTTACAAACGAGATCATTGATGATGATATTAAAAACCAGAGACCAATCGCAGTCATGGTGGATAACGAGTCTATCGCACTTCCGCATTATGGTCTGACACAGGCAGATGTGGTGTACGAGATGATGAACAGTACATTGAATGGCAGGATTACCCGGTTTATGGTACTGGTAAAAGACTGGGAGGAGATCAAACAGCTTGGAAGTATCCGAAGCGTGCGCCCGACGAATGTTCTGATCGCATCAGAGTGGAATGCAGTCATCTGTCATGATGGTGGTCCGTTCTATATTGACCAGTATATGGCAGATCCGAGTGTGGATAACTTTAGTGGAACATTTTCCCGTGTGGATAACGGTAAGTCAAGAGAATATACAGAATACATTTTGCCGGGTGATCTGGATAAAAATTTTGAGAACAGCGGTGTGTCGAAAGAATATACTTCTACCTATGAGGGAGCACATTACCAGTTTGCAAATGAAAAAAATCCGGTAGATCTGTCTACAGCGTCCGATGCAATCGATGCAAAAACTGTCGATCTTCCGTTCCCGCATAATAAATCCATCTTAGAGTATAATGAAGATGATCAGTTATATTATTACTCTGAGTATGATAAGCCACATGTAGATCCGGGCAATGACAACAAACAGCTTTGCTTTAAGAATGTCCTGATCCAGAGTTGTCTTTATACACAGTACGATGAGCACGGTTATATGATTTTTAACTGTATTGGCAAGGATATCGGATATTATGTGACAAACGGAAAGGCAATTCCTGTTACGTGGACGAAAGAGTCGATGACTTCCCCGACCCGTTACTATGATGCAGATGGCAATGAGATCAAGATCAATACAGGTAAAACATATGTTGCGCTCGTACCGACAGATGACTGGGAAGATCTTGTAATTAAATAAAAGCGATGATAAAAAGATTCGTGCTCCATTTTTGAGGTGCGGATCTTTTTTTCTTTTAAAATGAAAGATTTTGCGGTAAAATAAATAATATGTGTTGTCGGAAAAGGAAATGTCTGGTTCCGGCAGGAATGTGCAGAAAAACGGAGAAAGTGCAGTGGGAAAAAAACAGTCTGGAACAGAAAAAGAGTATACGGTATGGCAGATTATACAGGAAAATTTGAAAGTATGGTGGCTGATCCTCATAGGAGCACTGGCAGGAGCATTCCTTTTGGGTGGATATAAATATTACGCAAACCATTCTTTTATATCCGGGAAAAATTATGAGTATGATTACCGTGTGATGGCATCCCTGTTTGTGGAAGAATATAGCAGTGAGAGTACCGCAGAGCGTGTCGGGACAGTGATCAGCATAGCGGGCAGCCGCAGTACATATGAGAAAATGAAACAGTTAAGCGGATACGATCTGGAATATCTTGCCTATCAGGACATGTTTGACTTAGAGCAGGGAGAATCTTCGGATGTGATCACAGTACATGTAAAATATCCGAGGACTTACGAAGATTTTTCATTGGAAAATGAGGACGATGCCCTGGAATTTGCAGGATATCTGTTAGAGGCGGTCAGGGATACCGTGCAGGATCATATCGGAAAAAACGGAGTACATGTGCTAGACGAGCCGTATGTTGCCGATGCACAAAAGAGATATCTTGCCTATGCACCAACGCTGCGCGAGTTTAAACAGGAGATTGCAAAAGCGGCAGTTGCAGGCGCATTTTTCGGAATGATCATAGAAGTGGCAGTTTATGCAGGCGTACAGATGTCTGGAAAAAAGAACGGAATACAGAGGGATAATTTATGAGCACTGTGCGTACATTTTTTAAAAATGCAGACTGGAAGCAGATCGGAGTGGTCGCGTTTTATGCATATTTTGCGATCAATATACTGATGAAAGCATTCTCCTACGATCATGGCGATAATATCTACAAATGGTTTTTCTATACGGCATTGATCTTCTGGGGCATAAAAATGATTACGACGACTTATACCATGCGGGAAATTTTCTGGATCGCTGCCATGTTTGGAATCGGCGTGATGCTTTCCGTGATTGCAAAGCAGAATATGTGGCTGCTTACGATCATGACAGTTGTGGCAATGAAAAACTGCCGTTTTTCTGTGATCACACAGATCGCAGTGTGGCTCCGTGCGGCAGGCGTGGTGATACTGGTGGGCGGTTCGCTGCTTGGAATTTTTAATATCGGGGAGCAGACAAAACTTGACTCCGGCTATGTGGAGCAGCATGTATACGGATTTGCGATGGGAGAACCGAATACGGCATTTCTTACGGTGTTTTTAGCACTGCTTCTGGTATTATATTATAATTATGAAAAATTGAATGTCATATGGTGCGGTGTGACAGTATTGATTGCACTTTTCTTTTATAAGGTGACATTTTGCAGAACGGGAGTGCTGGTATTTTTTTTCTGTTGGGCACTGATCTTTTTTGAAAAACTGGTCAAAAATAAAAAAATAAAGGCACTTCTTGTCTGTTCAGTGCCGGTCGGAGCAGTATTTTCCCTGGTTACAACGATTTTTTATAATGGAAATCATGCGCTGCTTTATAAGATCAACCATCTGGTTTCCGGAAGAGTATATATCATGAATACTTATTTTAAGGATCAGGGATTGTCATTGCTGCCGCGGACGCAGGAGATTTTCTACACCAGCTATCACGGATTGATCGATAACAGCTATATGCATGTGACGTTTTATGCGGGGATTCTGGTTGCGGCATTGTTTTTTTTGCTGATCATGAAAACGATGTTTAAACTATACCGGATGGAGTGCTGCAAAGAGCTTGTGATGATAGGAACGCTGGCATTGTATGGTGTGTTAGAGCAGTTTGTATTAAACGGGTTTATGAATATATTTATACTTTTGTGCGGAATTTTATTGTATCCGGACATATTGGAGGAAAAACATGAAAAATAAGATATATGTATTAAATCAGCGGCAGGATGAGACTTATGATGCTGCAGGGAAAGCTATGCGCGACGTCTTTTCTGTGCTTTTGGACAAACAGGCAAAGATCATCTGGAGTGTTCCGAAGCACTGCAGTAAATATGTAAAATTGCTGGATCTGCCGTATCTGATCCTGTTTATGCTGTTTTGCGTAAAAAAAAGTGACAGCGTATTTTATTCGATACCGGAAAATCATTTGAAAATACGACTGCTGAAAGCAGTGCAGCGCATCAAAAAGTACCGCATCATATGTTTTATTAACGATCTGAATGCATTTCGCTATGATGGACAAAATGATGGAAACTCCGGTGAAGTGAGGGCGCTTGCGGCGGCAGATAAAATTCTTGCACCCAATGTCAACACGATCGCCATGTTAAAGAAAAATGGGATCACATCGGACATGATACCGGTCGGGATCTGGGATTACCGGATGGATCAGACACAGATCGATAAAATCCATGAAATATCGCATGCACACAAAAAAGAAAATGCAGTAAAAATTGCATTTGCAGGCAATCTCAACAAATCAGAATTTCTATCAGTGATGGAGATTCCTTCTGATGTGCAGCTTGAATTGTGGGGAAAACTTGATAAAGAGCGTGAAAAAACACTTACATCCGGCTGTCACTATCGCGGTATCTTATCTTCTGATGAGATCCCGTTTGCAGTTGGTGCGATGGATTACGGACTGGTCTGGGACGGAAGCGGAAAAGATGAGATCGAAGGCGGTCTGGGTGAATACCTTCGATACAACAATTCCCATAAATGCGCACTCTATCTTGCCTCCGGGCTTCCGGTTATTGTATGGAGCCAGTCCGGCATGGCGCACTTTGTCAAAGAACATGCCTGTGGCATCACGATCGACCGCCTCAGCGACTTAGATCAGGCGCTCCATGATGCAGACTACCCAAAACTGAAAGAGGCAGCGCTTGCAGTCGCACCGAAATTGTGGGACGGCTATTACTTAAGCAAAGCGATAGATGCAGCCTGCGAGTAAGGTTTACATTTACACACAAAGGAGAAAAAGTTATGAAAAAGAAGTATTACCTCGAAGCTGTCCGCATTCTTGCAATCCTGATGGTCATGTACAATCATTCTGCAGCATTTATGTCATTTTCAGACCAGAGTGGTGTAGAATATGCCGTATCTTTCCTGTTTTCCATGGTATGCAAAGGCGCAGTACCACTGTTTTTTATGGTATCCGGCGCACTTTTGCTTGGAAAAAATGAGAGCGGAAAAGACTTATTCAAAAAAAGAATTCTTCGCATAATTTTAGTGATTGTGCTGTTTTCTTTCCTGTATTATCTGAAACTGGTGTTAAAAGGAGAGCGTCCGTTTGCACCGTTTTCGTTTTTACTGTCACTGCCATCCGATCTTGTATACCTGCCATATTGGTTTTTATACAGTTATCTTGGTGTACTTACCATTTTGCCGATTTTACGTCCGCTTGCACAGAACATGTCAAAAAATACGTTTTGGTATCTGATCATTTTACAGATACTGTTAGATAGCTTGAAACCGACAGCCTGGATATTGTGGGGATATGGACTCTGTGGTTATTATAATTTTAGCGGGCTGTTTCAGTATGTCATCTTTTATCCGCTGATCGGATATGGGTTAGACCAGTATTTCAGTGAAAAAAAATTTGTCACACCGCAAAATATCGCAAGGAACCTGTTTGTGATCGTTGCAGCAGTCCTCACGCAGAAGATGGTATACAAAGATTACCTTTCCGTCGGAAACTACCAGGAAGTATACCTTGGTACCTGGCTGTCTGTTCCGGTCATCGTACTCTTCTTAAATGCAAAACTTCTGTTTCAGGAAGAACGTCTGTCTGAACGCGCGAAAAAAGTCCTTTCCTGTGTCGGAAGCTGTGTATTTGGCTGCTATTTACTGGGAGGATTTATAGGAACTGGAGGAAGATTAGATGTCATTGCCAACACATTAACCCCTGTGACCGGGATGCTGCCGGCGTATATCATTGAGATTGTAATCGCGTTTGGTATCCAGGTGGCGGTGACAATGGTGTTAAAGAGGGTGCCGGTGTTCCGGAAGCTGTTGTAGGGAAAATAGGGATTGGATGTTTGGAACAAAAGGTGTGCCGGTGGTTAGTGAAGGGCAAATTGCACAAAGCACGTTTCCTTCATAAACACCGAAAACGTGCTTTTTCGTAACTTTAAATAAAAATTAACCAATAAAATATGTGAGTAATCTTTGGACAACACCTCTCACCACATTCACGATCCACATCACCACACGATCAACCACATTCACGATCCAAGGTTCCAGCCGTCCAACCATCGCTTTCCGCACCTCATTCAAAAGGCATGCGATTACCATGATCGCAAGCACATAACCGACTGCGAGGAATGCTAAAAACCACGATCCGGCATACGGTTTAAAATCAATCCATTTTAACAGAAACGTCTGTACTGTTCCATCTAACACATAGACCGCAAGCACATTTCCGGCAGCCCGGTTGATAAAGCGGCTGTGGAAATTGATTTCACGGAACAGCAGCAAAATCATCACAGAGCCGAAGATAATGAAGATCGAGCAGTCCCGGCAGAAAGTCGTGTAAAGTTTTCCGCGGAGAAACGTAAGCGTGCTGTCTGCGAGAAAAATAAAACCAACGCTGACAAGAAGTCCAAGCAGCAGACGATGGATATTGTGGCTGTGGTTGTGATACAGCGCAAGGTAGCGTCCGAGCAGATAGATCATAACCATGTGGACAAGCCCTTTCCCGCCGTCCTGCATAATCTCAAAAAATCCGAAAGTCGGAATCACGGAAAAGAGAAGCAGCAGAACCGCAAGCAGCTTTTCAAAGGCAGCTTGCGACAGTTTTTCCGAAATCTGGTTTAAAAACGGTGTTAAAAAGCACAGGAAAAAATAACAGCTGATAAACCAGTAATATCGGGAGATTACCGGAATGCAGGATTTGATCAATGCTTTTACGCCAAAATTTCCAACTGCGATCGTACCGAAGATTGTAAAAAAGATGATCATCAGATCAAGCCGGATCAGCTTCTTGAAATCAAAACGGATGCCAAAATAGCCGGAGATCAGGATAAAACAGGTGACTCCCATGTTAAAGATGGAATTGACCAGCACATGAATCTCTGTATTAAACAGCGATACAGAAGTGTCAATCCCACCGAAAGTGTGCATCATCAGGATGCCGAAAATACATAATAAACGCAACAATTCAAAATTGGAAGAACGTTCTTTTGACATAATATCTCCATTCTTGCGCTGTTTTTTGCGCATCTTTAGTTTGTGCGTAAGCACAAATCCTGCGTGGGTCAGGCATTTTTGCTGCGTTTGATCTTTAGTTTCTGCTGCCATTTTGTGTTGCCGTGTTTGATGTCCGCAAGTTTACCGCGGCATTTTAACATGTAGGTCACGAATTTGGCATGTGCAGAATAGGACTGGTTTTCATAGATACCTTCCATAAATATTTTTGTAATATCGACAAAGTGAAGATTTAAAAACCAGGTCTTTTCGTGGCCGTCGATCGTATAGCAGTACGGTCTGCCGTTTTCCCATTGCAGATTTTTTACACTCAAACGTTTGATATATTCATACTGGTGTTCTAAATAACCGGAGGATTCGCCGACAGAATTATCAAATACAGCATGGTTTGCATCATCTTTTAACAGATTTAAGTATTCGCCTTCCGGAAGAGAAGATACCCAAAGGTGCAGCAGTGCCATCTCTCCGACACCGCCGTACATACCAAACTTGCGGTGGACATCCCACTTTTTCATCAGGATATCTTTGTGATTTGCATACATGTCAATGCAAAAATCGGTAAATTCACGAAGTCCCTGTGTAGTAAAATAGGAAAATCCGGCGCAGGTTTTCCATTTTAACCCATTACCCTTTTCAAGCATTGCAAAATCCTGCAGGAGAGGTGTCTCGGCAGCTACTTTGCAATGACGGAACGGTTCATACTCACTGACATTTAAGTAAAGCAAAACGTCACTGTCGATGATGACACATTCTTCAAAGGAGTTGCGCTCTAAATACTCTAATATAAGGAAGAAACGTTTGAAGATTCCCTCTGCCCATGCGGTCGGGTAGGTGGAAAGATTTTCAAAAACAGCATGGAATTTTTTCCATTTTTCAGTGATGAAATCATTGGCATTGTGCCAGTCATCGCACCATGCTTTGTTGTATTCATCGCCTAATAAAACGACTTTTTCGTTGTATTTTTTTGCCTGTGCGATACAGTATTTTAAATATTCCTGGTTCTTTTTCCCGGCAGCCTGTGCTTTTTCTCCGGTTTCATGATGAACCATAACAGGAATGATCTGACTCATAATAGTTTTCTCCTTTATTATTCTTTTTTCCAGTAGGTGCCGCCCTCCACGTCGCCGCTTCCGGTTGGAACTTCGCTTGCCATCGGATAATGCCAGTAATCATTGTACATGGCAACGATATCCGGTTCTTCTTCATCCCAGCGTCGGCCTTTTAAACCAAAGAGAATCTGCAGGCATCCACCAAGGTGGATCGCCTGTTTCCCCATCTTTTTGATATGGGCAGCTAACGGATAACCATAGGCGCCACAGCCGAGCAGGGCGATGTCAAAGTCGATTTTTTCACATTCTTTGCACATATAATCAAGCGCGTCAAACCATGTGCCAAAACGCGGATCCACAGCACTGCCCGCGGTCTGCACCGCTTTTAAGGTTTTTAGTTCAAACTCCGGTAAAATGTCTTTGCCCGGAAAGAGTTTGTCAAAGTACCGGTACTGTGTTTGAATTGATTCCTCAAAAGGATGGACAACAAGTACCTTTTTTCCGGCAAGTGCAGCGGACCATGGGTGATTGCTGCGCCATGGCTCTAAGGAGATCAGCCGGCAGGTTGCACTTAAATCTTTACAGTATTTGCGGATATAATAATCTTCGCAGGCATTCTGCCACAGCCCTAAGATATCGGTCTGTCTGCAGGCATCTTTCATGATATCGTTAAAACGAGGCAGAAGAGAGGTATCGTTTGGAAAAAAACCCGCGCAGGTAAAAAGCTGTTCACAGGCTTTTGCCTTTTTGTTTTCGAGATGAAATTCGGTAACGCGCATATTGAAAAGTTCAACAGCACCAAAGCGTCCCATCATAAATGGTTTGCCGGATTCAATCAGGCTTGCGGTATATTGATTCAGGGCATCCGTATCGTAAAACGGTTTGCCGACATAATGCTGATAAAGAAAATCCGGGTCGTGGGCTGCCTGCCGCAGTTTGTTGCGCAGACAATATTTTAACTGATAATAAGAGGCTCCAAGGATTGTACCCATCTTAAGAACACTCCTTTCTGATTGCAGTACATAGATATAAACATCATAAACAATGCTTTCTGTGGTGTCAAGGAAAATGGATATGGTGCAGTGAATCTACTGTTTGACACTTCCTATATATTTTTGATACAATAAAAGGTAATGAAAGTTGAGAAAATAACAATAATTTGGAGGATTTATGAAAACGATCAAATGGAAGACGCCGGAGCAATATCTGACGGAGTGGTACCGGAATCTCTCTGGTGCAGTGAAAACAGCTTTTTATGCTGCATTTGTGCTGGGGCTTGCAGCGCATTTATACCAGTTCACCAATAAATTATACAATTATGATGAACTTGCCAATACGCCGGGAGGCATTGGTCTTAGCACAGAGCAGGGAAGGTGGCTGTTAAACTGGATGGGACGTTTTATGCGTTCTGTGTTTGGAGGTTCGTATTCGCTTCCTTTCTTTAATGGAATATTTGCATTATTGTTCCTTTCAATCTCGGCAGGGATGGTTGTTTCTATTTTTAAGGTGAGAAACCGTCTGACGGCAGGTTTGATCGGCGGGCTGATGACTGTATTTCCGGCAGTTGTATCCATGTACTTTTTCATGTTTCTGGCACTCTACTATGCGATCGGCATTTTCTTTAGTGTATATGCGGCATATCTTGTGGTAAAATATCCGAAAAGTATTGTTGGGAATATCGCTGCAGCAGTCCTTGTCATGTGCTCGCTGGGGGTATATCAGGCATATTTTCCGGATACGGTATGCATTCTTCTTATGGTAGTGATCTTAAAGGCAGCGTTTGGCGGCATCCGGGATCAAAAAGACTGGAAAGAGTTTTTCCTTATGATCGTGCGTTTCCTGGCTGTCATGGTGGCAGGCATTGTAATTTATTTCCTTGCAAACAAAGCGGTGCTGGCTGTCACACATGTACAGCTTACCAGCTACCAGGGCGGAGATACGATGGGAAAGATCACTTTTGCACAGCTTATCGATGCGGTAAAACATTGTTATACATCATTTTTTGACCTTGGATTCTCCGATGTCATGGGGATCAATTATAACCGCACCGTAAAACGTCTTGTAAAACTTGTATGGGTTTTATTTGCTGCTGGCACGGGTGCTTATCTGGTATTAAGAAAAAAAGAGTATATCAATAAGGTAATCGTTTTGTGTGGCATGCTGGTATTTCCGGTGGCAATGTTTCTGATCTATGTGATGGCACCAAATTCTTACTGTTATACACTGATGGCCTACTCAGTTGTATTTTTCTTTGTATTTTTCCTTTTGTGGATGGATGCATGTTTTATGAATCTGAAACTGAATATGCCGGTAAAGAGCATTACAGGATGGGTGTCTGCACTGCTTACGACAGCAATTGTTATTGTGTTTATCTGGTATGCAAACGGCAATTATATGGCACTTGAGTATACGAAATATCATGATTTTTCCTATGTGCAGACCTTGATTACACAGATCAAGAGCGTGGAAGACTATTCAGAGGATATGCCAGTGATTGTGGTCGGCACACAGATTTCAGACAGTACGAACGGCATGGGAAGTCTGATCGGCGATACTTTTATCGTTGGAGGAAAGGCAGATTCCAATTTAGGATACAATTCCTTGCTGTATCTGATGTCCGATTATCTTGGATTTTCTCCTTATTATGGAAACTATGAGGAGATCCAGAACTGGATGCAGAGAGAGGTTGTCAAGGAGATGCCGTCCTACCCGGCAGAAGGATCAATTCAGGTGATTGACGATACGATTATTGTAAAACTGTCTGATTACGAAATCAATTAAGGAACGATTGGATGAAAAAGTATTTATATCTCATGAGAGTACATCATTATATCAAAAACATACTGATTTTTATGCCGTTGATCTTCAGCGGAAATCTGATGGACCGGCGGAAGTTTTTAGCAACATTACTTGGAATGATCGCATTTTCCTTAGTCACATCGGCTGTCTATATCATCAATGATATCAGGGATGCCGAGAAGGATCGGATGCATCCGACGAAGAAGAACCGTCCGATTGCATCCGGTGCGGTCACACCGTTTCATGCAGTGATACTGATGGGGATCATTCTGATCGCTGCGGTCGTACTGCTTGTGGTGTCGGATGCGACGGCAGGCAGCTATGCGCTGGTATTTTTATATTTGTTTATCAATGTTGCATACAGTATGGGATTAAAAGATGTGCCGCTTTTGGATGTGACGATCCTTGCATCCGGTTTTTTGCTGCGCGTACTGTTTGGTGCTGTGCTGACAGGGACAGAAGTTTCGGAGTGGCTGTACCTGACCGTGCTTTCCGGTGCGTTTTATTTCAGTCTTGGAAAGAGACGCAATGAACTTCAGAAGAAAAAAGACGGTGATACCCGCAAAGTGCTTAAGTATTATACGAGAGATTTTCTCGATAAAAATATGTATATGTGCCTTGCGCTGCTTAATACATTTTATGCATTATGGTGCAAGGATATTACCAATGAGGGACTGGAATATGCGATGTGGACAGTTCCGATCGTAATTTTGATCTGTATGAAGTACAGTCTGACTGTGGAAGGCAATTCGGAGGGCGATCCGGTGGAGGTTCTTTTACATGATAAAGTATTGATGGCACTTTGTGTTGTCTACGGCATTGTGATGGTTGCCATGCTTTATCTTGGAGTATAGTAAAAATAGCGCAGAAATGAGGATTTTTATGAAGCGAGCATATAAATTTTTCTGGATCATCCTGATCGTGTTGATTCCGTTTGTTCCGCTGTCCGGGTGGAATTACAGTGTGGATGTCAGTGATGTCGGATTTAATCTGAATCAGTACCGGTTTTGTTTTACAGATATGGACAGCACTTATCTGCCTTTATTTTTGACAAATATTTTAGGTGGTGTTCTGTTAAAATTGGTTGGGGGACTGCATATTCCGGCATATATCGGTATGGAGTTTGCATGGGCGGCGGTATGCCTGTATCTGTGTTTTTTATCTTACCGCATTTATCAGAGATACCGCAATGATGTGCTGGTTCTTCCGGCACTTGCTTTTGCCATGGTGCTTGCAAAATGCAATTTTCATTTCTTTATCTATAATACGGCAGTGGCATTTATGGCACTGACGGGATTGTATTTTCTGATCCGGGCGGTCAATGACAAAAAGTCCGGAATGCTTTTTTTTGCGTCAGCATTTTTTATGCTGGCTGCTTTCTGTAAAATATCTTCCCTGTTACAATTCGCAGTGTTTGCCGTACTTTTCTATGACTTTTACCGGAAAAAAGATGTGGCATATTTTGTGCGCCAGGTGTTGTGGTGCGTGGCGGGCGTTTTGTGCAGTCTTGCGGCAGGGCTTTTTCTCATGTATAAAACATGTGGGATCGGCACTTATTTTCAGATGGTTGCGGACATGTTTCTCTATGCGGGAAACTCTAACGACGGACATACGATCGGCAACATGGTCGTGATCAATTTAAAAGGTACGGTAAGGGGACTTATACTGCTTGCTGTTTTGTATGTTATTTATCTGGTGGCAAAAAAAGTAAAGAGTATTGCACCAGTCATTGGTTATGGTATGATTGCGGCTATAGTGCTTTTACTGGCAGGTGCACTTTTCGGGGCCAATCGTATGGCAGGACTGTCCATCGTATATCGCGTGCTTGGCGATTACCTGAATGCGGTGGCAGTGATCAAGGCGATGGTTTATGTGTGCGTGATCCTGATTTTAAAAGACAAAGAAGAGTCAGAGGAGTTTAAAGTGCTTGCGCTTGCATCATTTGCGCTTGCGCTGTTAATGCCGATCGGTTCAAATGTCGGGATTACGCATCTTTGCAACGAAGCATTTTTTATACTTCCGTACATTGCAGTCAGTATCGGAAAACGGATGAAACAGACGCAAAGACAAGGGAAAGCGATAGAAGCAAAAGGAAAACTGCCGGATGTTACAAATACGGGACGTTTCTTAACGGTTGTTTGTGTGGCATGGTGTGTGCTGTTGATTGTTTCCCAGAGTTTCTATATGACCAAGGCATACTTAAAGGATAAAGAGCCACAGCAGCAGTTTGCATTAGAAGAATTGCGAGGGATAAAATATGATGCTGATATCGTACAGCCGATGGAAGAAGTGACAGCTTTTATAAAAGCTTACGGAACGGATGAAGATAAAATGGTCACTTGTGGAGCAATCCCTCTGATGCACTATCTGACTGGAAAGGCACCTTATGTTACAGGGTGCGGCGGCTGGATCGAGACAGACTACATCACAGCGGAGGAGATCGGAGAACAGCTTGAGGCCTCCACAGGCTCCGACAGCGGGAAAGAGACAATGCCGCTTGTGGTCTTTACCAAAGATGCGTTGGGTGAGCGGTCAGAAAAAACGGATGTGGTTTTATCATTTGTGGAGAAATATGCCTACCGGCAGGTGTTTGCAAATGAGGAATATGAAGTATATGCAAAAGAAGAATAAAGACGGCGGATCACGTCTTAATAACAAATAAGTACCAGACATTACGGAAAAATGGTGAGGTAACAGAGGAATGATAGCAGTAAAAATTGGAGATGGGATGGGAAACCAGCTTTTTAATTATGCCTGCGGTTATGCACAGGCAAGGCGGGAAAACGATTCTCTGCTTCTTGATATCTCAGAATGTGATAATTCTACATTGCGGGATTTTGAGTTGGACAAGTTCAATCTTAAGTATGATAAAAAAGAATCATTTCCAAACCGGAATTTAGGACAGAAGATTTACAAGAGCGTCAGACGTGCGTTAAAATATCATGTGATCAAAGAGCGTGAGGTATATCATAACCGCGATCACAGATATGATGTGAATGATATTGATCCGGGTGTATATAAGAAAAAATTGATACGCGATAAATATCTGTACGGCTATTGGCAGCATCTTGCCTATTTTGAGGATTATTTAGATGAGATCACTGCGATGATGACACCGGCGTATGAACAGAGTGAAACGGTAAAAAAACTTTTGGAAGAGCTGAAAAGAACGCCGACCTGTGCAGTGCATGTCAGAGGCGGGGACATTGTAGGACCTGCAGGGATTTATTTTAAACATGCCATTGAGCGGATGGAACAGGAAAAGCCGGGTGTCCGCTATATCGTATTTACCAACGATATGGAGCGCGCAAAAGAAGCGCTTGCGACAGAGAACAGGCTGGAATTTGCCGCACAGATGGGAGATTTTTCGGATGTGGATGAATTTTTCCTGATGGCAGCCTGCCAGAATCAGATATTGTCAAACAGTACATTTTCGACGTGGGCAGCGTATCTGAACCAGAATCCGGATAAGACAGTTATTATGCCGGATGATCTGTTAAGTGAGCGGATGCGTCAGAAGAACTGGATAATTTTAAAGTAAGAAAGGCAAAAGAATGAAAGATTTGGTAAAGAGTGTATTAAAAGTTTTTGATGGAAAGCAGAAGCGCAAGCTAGTCGGGATGATGTTTTTAATCCTGATCAATTCCGGTGTCAGCCTGCTTGGTGTCTCTGTGTTATCCCCGTTTATCACAGCGGTGATGAACCCGGAAGAGTTGTTGAAAAATGATATCATACGTTCCGTTTATGATATGTTCCACATGCAGAATACCAATCAGCTGATCACGCTGCTTTCTGTGCTGATTATTGTTGTGTATATTGCAAAAAATGCGTTCATCATTTTTATCAATAATATGCTGTACTGTTTTTCCTATTATGGAAAGCGTGAGATGCAGGACCGCATGATGAAATATTATATCAGCAGGGATTATACGTTTTTCTTAAACCACAACAGTGCAGAGCTGATGCGTGATATCAATACAGACCCGGAGATGTTTTATGCAGCAGTGTTAAATATGCTCCAGCTTGCATCAGAACTCTGTGTCAGCCTGATCCTTGTCGGATATCTTTTAGTGAAAGATGCACTGCTTACCTTAGGTGTTGCGTTTGCAATGGTCGTTATGGTATTTATCTTTATGAAAAAACTGCGCCGTACCTTAGCGCGTTTCGGTGATGACAGAAGAAAATATAATGCAAATATCCTGCAGTGTATGCAGCAGGCGTTCGGCGGTATCAAAGAGATCAAGATCGCAAACCGTGAAGCATATTTTGAAGGGGAATTTGTAAAACAGAACGGTCTTTATACTTATGTGATCAAGCAGAACTCTTTCTTAAGTTCTATCCCGAAACCGATCATGGAAGCTCTCTGCATCACAGGACTTATGGCAGCAATCATCGTCCGCATCAACGCGACATCCACAAGCCCGGAGCAGTTTGTAGGTACACTTGCAGTTTTTGCTGCAGCAGCATTTGCCCTGCTCCCATCTGCAAATAAGATGTCCGAGTATTTAGGCTCGATCATCCATAACGGTGTTGTCATTCATAAGATCGGCGAGGAGTATGGTGCGATCCGTGACATGGAGATCCAGACAGAAAAAGAAGAAAATTATAAAAAAGTAAACTTAGAAAAAGAAATCAAAGTGGAAGATATGACATTCCATTATCCGGATACCGAGGATGCGGTATTAGCGCATGTCAATGTGACGATCCCGAAAAACAAGTCTGTTGCATTTATCGGACCGTCCGGTGCCGGAAAGACCACGATGGTCGACCTGATCCTTGGCGTGTTAAAGCCACAGGCCGGAAAGATTATGGTAGACGGCATGGATATCAAAGAATCTTACCGCGGATGGCATGATAAGATCGGCTATATCCCACAGACGATCTACATGTTAGATGACACGATCCGCAATAATATTGCATTTGGAAAGACAGAAGGCATTGATGATGCAGATATCTGGGCTGCTTTAAAACAGGCACAGTTGGATGAATTTGTAAAATCTCTTGACGAGGGCTTAGATACCATGATTGGAGAGGCGGGTGTCCGTCTATCCGGTGGACAGCGCCAGCGTATCGGTATTGCGCGTGCACTTTACCGCAGACCGGAAGTATTAGTGCTTGATGAGGCAACTTCCGCACTGGATACGGAGACAGAGGCTGCCGTCATGGAAGCAATCGACAGCCTGCAGGGTAAGATGACAATGCTGATTATTGCACACCGTCTGTCCACGATCAAAAACTGTGATATGGTATATCAGGTAGAAGGCGGCAGTGTGACAAGGAAAGAAAAGGAAAGCGTATGAGTGAACCGATGATAATCATAGAGCCGTGTGCAGGGCTTGGAAACAGACTGCTTGGTCTGGGTTCCGCCTATGCAGTGGCAAAAAAATTAAACCGGAAATTAGTCGTGATGTGGAAACGCGAAGTTGGATGCAATATCCGTTTCTCGGAATTGTTTGATCTTCCGTTTGATGTGGTGGAGATCAGTGAGAACGGTTTGAAAAAAGAGCCGGTGGCGCAGATTCTTGGAGACCGTGCCAAAAAGAAATGGAGAAATTTGGCTGACCGGTTCTTAGAATGTGACGATGTGGAGCGGATCAAAGAACAGGAAGGGTATGAGGGATTATTTCATCTGATCGAACAGACCCCGGTCATTTATTTAAAAGCGTTTGGACCGGTCTGTGAAGTGAATGCAGAGAGTTATTCTTTTGTAAAACCAAGCAAAAATATTGAAGAAAAAGGTGACTATCTGTTCCGGGAATTAGATGGACATTGTGTGGGGGTGCATGTGAGAAGAACCGACCACACAGAGGCGATTGCAAACAGTCCGTTAGCTTTGTTTGCAAAGCGTATGAAACAGGAGTTGGAAGCAGATAAAGACACCAGCTTTTTTGTGGCAACGGATGACAAAGAAGTGCGCAGGGAATTAAAAGAATTACTGCCGGATACAAAGCTGATCTTCCCGCAGTCCGATGTGATCGACCGCGATTCCAAAGAGGGGATCGAGGAGGCATTTGTGGAGATGCTCGCGTTGTCAAAGTGCAGAAAAATTTTAGGAAGTTATAACAGTACATTCAGCTTACTTCCGTCATATATCGGCAATATACCGCTTGAGACGGTGCGCCGGAAGGAATCATAAATATCGGTTAAGATGTTTACAACACGAAAATGGCTGGAAGAAAAGTAACAGGGGAAAAATATGGAACTGAAAACATGTAATATTTTAGGACTTGATATTCTCGTCACAAATATGAAAAAGACCGTCAGTTTGATCGAGCAGAATATCGAACAGCTGCGGGGAAAATATATCTGTGTGGGAAATGTGCACACAACTGTGATGGCGCATGACGATCCACAGTACCATACCGTACAGGCGAGTGCCGCATTTGTGCTGCCGGATGGTGGACCGCTTTCCGGTTACAGCAGGAAACACGGATTCCCGGAGGCGGAGCGTGTGACGGGACCGGATCTGATGCTCGCATTATTTGCCCGCGATAACGGACTGAAACACTATTTTTACGGGAGCAGCCAGGAGACACTTGCACTCTTAAAAGAAAAATTAGCAGAGCAATATCCGCATCTGAATGTTGTGGGGATGGTATCACCGCCATTCCGTGAACTATCTGAGGAAGAAGATAAAGAGATGGTGGCTCAGATTAATGCGTCGGACGCAGATATCATCTGGGTGGGACTTGGAGCACCGAAACAGGAAAAATGGATGTATGCACATAAAGACCGTGTAAACGGCGTGATGATCGGCGTTGGCGCCGGATTTGACTATCACGCAGGCAATATCAAACGTGCACCGGGATGGATGCAGAAACTGAGTCTGGAATGGCTGTACCGTTTATTGCAGGACCCGAAGAGACTCTTTAAACGCTATCTGGTGACAAATACACGTTATCTGTGGCTGATCCATCGGAAATAATTATGAAACTTTCACAATTATTTTAATTCATAAATATTTATGGTAGAAACGAGACAGTGCGAAAAATAAACTTGATAGCTTATTTTTCACACGGCTATTTGTTTAGGAGCACAACAAATAGCTGTGATGGCAGACGCAAATCTGAAATTTGCGTCGCATCTTCGCAACAAGTTGCTCAGAAACGAGGTTTATTATGTGTGGAATTTACGGTGTAGTCAATAAAAAGGTAGACCGGGAACTGGCAATGAAATGTTTAAATACAATGATCCATCGCGGACCGGACGGTTACGGATTATGGCAGGAAGAAGATGTGACATTAGGCCACAGGAGATTATCAATCCTGGATCTTTCCAACGCCGGAAGCCAGCCGATGTCCTATGCCAATGAACGTTACTGGATGACGTTTAACGGTGAGATCTATAACTTTATCGAGATCCGGGATGAACTTCAGAAAAAGGGCTATACATTCCGCAGCGCCAGTGACTCCGAAGTGATCATGGCTGCATTCTGTGAGTGGGGGGAAAGCTGTGTGGATCGCTTTAACGGGATGTGGACATTTGCGATCTGGGATAAGCAGACAAAACAGCTTTTCATTTCCAGGGATCGGTTTGGAGTGAAACCTTTGTTTTATGCAGAGCTGCCGGATGGTGGTTTTGCGTTTGCATCGGAGATGAAAGTGATTCTGCCATTACTGCCAAAAGTAGAGGCAAATAAGCCGATGTTTGACCGTTATTTTGCAGACAACCATTACGAATCACAGCCGGAATGCCTTATCCGTGGCATCAAGCGGTTTCCGGCAGGCCATAATGCGTGGGTGAAAGACGGAAAAATTACACTGAAACGCTACTGGAATACATTAGATCATCTGATTTGTGTGCCGGATTCCTACGAGGAACAGGTAGAACAGTTCCGTGCGCTATTTTTGGATGCCTGCAAGATCCGTATGAGAAGTGATGTGACACTCGGCACAGGTCTTTCAGGTGGACTGGATTCCTCTGCTGTTATCTGTGCAATGTCCTACATTTCTAAAAACATGACGGACGAGCGTGCCAACAATGACTGGCAGCACGCTTATGTGGCATGTTTTCCGGGAACAGCGCAGGATGAGACGAAATATGCAAAACAGGTAACAGATTTCCTTGGGATCAGCCACACTTTTATGAACATCAATTCTGCGGTACCGGAACGCGAGTTCCTGCGGCAGCTTTACTGTTTTGAGGAGCTTTGGGGTAATCCACAGGTGCCGATGATGGAGCTATACAAAAAGGAGAGAGAACTTGGAACGACCGTTTCTCTCGACGGACATGCGGCGGATGAGTTATTTGCAGGTTATGGATTTGATGTGTTAAAAGCATATCCGGATGCAAAGACAAAAGAAGAGATTGATATGATCACGACCGCATATCTAAATCAGGATGCAGAGGATGGAGTGAGTCAGCAGTCTGCAGCATTTAAAAAGCAGAGAAATAAACTCTACCGCGAATACATGTTAAAACATCATGCAAAAAAACTGCTCGGCAGAGAGACCGTAAAAAGTGCTTATTCTGACCATCCAAACTGGAATCGTCTGGATAACCTTAACAAGACATTATTTGTTTCTACTCATGAGACAATCCTGCCAACATTACTGCGCAACTATGACAGGGACAGCATGGCTTCCGGGGTCGAAATCCGTATGCCGTTTTTAGATTACAGGATCGTTGAATTTGCATTTTCCATTGGCTGGCGTTCTAAACTGCACGGTGGGTTTTCGAAATCGATCGTCCGTGATGCGGGGGCTGCTTTTATGCCAAAGGAGATCGCTTACCGTCGTACTAAATTAGGATTTAATGCGCCGATCCTCGACTGGATGAGAGGACCGTACCGGCAGTTTTTTGAAGATACTGTGGCATCTGCAGCGTTTGCAAACTGCGGTCTGATCGATGATCCGGCAAAGGTACGCAGTGACCTTTCTGATTTCCTTGCAGGGAAAAATGCGACTTTCCATCAGGCAGCAGATATCTGGAACCGGATTCAGCCTTATCTGTGGGAGCGTGCGCTGATCAAACAGGATTGGATACAGGAGTAACTTGGATGCGCAAAGGACAGCGCAGGAATGGAGAATATTTTATGCGAAGATATCAATATCTGGATGTGGCAAGGGGTCTCGGACTTTTGCTTGTCATTATCTCACATAGCTGTGGGCTGAGCCGTTTTCTGATCAACTACTATATTCCGCTGTTTTTTGTAGTGTCCGGATATATTTATAAAGAAGGAAGAAGTTACAGGGAAAATATTACACACAAGGCAAAACGTCTTTTGATCCCGTATTTTGGTTACAGTGCTGTACTTTTAGCAGTCTATGCGCTGATGGGAAGGACATTTGCTGAGACAAAAGCATCTGCATTTGGCATCCTGTATTCCAGATACTGCCTGTATGATACGACGGTTGTTCCGAATAATGTCTATCTTTTTACTGTGGCAAATGGTGCAATGTGGTATCTGACGGCATTTTTTGCGACAAGCCTTGTATACCACGTCGTCATTGACCGCTGTCTGGCAGATAAAAAATTTCTGATCGGTACACTGGTGGTCCTGACGGTTATCACTATGGCACTTGCAGACATTCCGGTACTCCTTCCGTGGAGTATTGATCTTGCCTGTGTGGGAACGATATTCATGATCGCTGGAACACTGCTTGGCAGAGCGCAGTTTTTTGAGAAAAAATGGAATATTCCGCTGATCGCGGCAGTGCTTGCTATCTATATTCTGACAAGCTGTCTTGATCCGGGGATTAATATGTCAATCCGTGAATATGGTGTTTACGGAGCAGTCAGCGTGCCGTTTTTTATCATTGTTGGTCTGACGGGCTCGCTGCTTTGTATTTGGTTTGGAAAACTGATTGAAAATACAGCCCCGGGGAAATTTATCGCGTATGTAGGGAAAAATACAATCTTTTTGCTTGCCTTCCATATTTTTGCACTGGAGGTTATTGAGCGTATTGCGTCGAAATTTATTGCAATCCCGACACCGGGAGGTCCGATTGTACCTTTCGTACTGTATCATGCACTGCGTATTGCAGCAGCAGTTTTAGGGTGCCTAGCAGTTTCAGCCCTGATAGAAAAGACAAAGAAAATGTTATCGCAGAAGCGCAGACCATGCTGAATATGGCAGGATTTTAGCCGATAGAAACGGTAAATCCGGCTTAAAATGTAAGAGGAGTCAACCGCTATGAACAAAAGAAAAAAAGTGATGGCAGTTACTTTTATCAATCTGTTCTCTGAAAAACCGACGCTGTATGAAACATATGGAGCCGATTATCTGAACGGTGAACTGATCAAAAAATCCAAAACATACCAGGCAAAACTGATGAGCAGCAGGAAAAAATGATAGAAACAGCATGTGGAGGGCGGATCCGCAGCAGAAAGAAAAACGGAAGTTACCAGCGCTTCCGGTATTCGGATGCGGTACAGCCCTCCATTTTTTTAAACACCTTATTAAAATAACTTGCATCATCAATCCCACACAGGTGCGCAATCTCCTCAATCGAAGAACTGCTGTACCGAAGCAGCTCTTTGGCATTATTGATCTTTTTCGCCAGAACGTACTGGATGATCGTTGTTCCGAACTCTTTTTTAAATTCCCGTGAAAGATAATATTTACTGATAAAAAACTGCTCCGCAAGCTGGTCTAAGGAAATGTTTTCCGTATAATGTTCATCTAAATAGTGCAGAATTGTCTTGAGTTTATCTGAGAGCAGTTCATTTTTTTCATTGGACTCGGTACAGATGAGCGTTAAAATATTAATAATCTGCTGTGCCGTTAAAAGATCGGTGTCATCGGTCGGTTCTTCGTTGTAACGGATGATATTTTCGATTGCGTTGATCAGTTCCGTAAAATGAGCAGAGCGGAAATGCCAGTTATGGTGCTCACTGAAATAGGTATAATATGCCTTAGCCTGGGGACCGTTAAAATGGATCCAGAGCAGCTCCCAAGGGTCTTCATCTGTACTTATGTGCGTATATTCTCCAAAACAGTCAAGAAAAAAACAGTCCCCTGTATGTGCAGCCGAGGAGATCATTCCACCCTCGGATAACGGTTCACGGTAGGTGACTTCGCCACTGCCGGAGAGTACGACAAAAAAAAGGTAGGAATTCAGCTCGCTCCGCCTGCTTAAGTGTGATTTCAGGCTTTTTAAATAGCCGGCTTCCTGTATGTGGAAGAAATTATTGCGGGTGAACGCAGAGGGCGTATTGATGACGCTTCGCGTATTTGTAACTTCGGAGGTTTTGTATTTTTCAAAAAATAATTTTTTCATAGCAATATAATACTATTTTAGACCAATATATTCAATTGTAAAATGTGAAAAATTAGATTAATCTATACAACGGTTTGAAGTTTTGATATTAGCAAAATAATTATAGAATTCATAAAAGGAGAGATGAAATGAGTAAAAAAGCATTGATCACAGGTGTAACAGGACAGGATGGAAGCTACCTTGCAGAGCTTCTTTTAGAAAAAGGATATGAAGTACATGGTATGGTGCGCCGTTCTTCTGTAGAAAAAAGAGAGCGTATTGACCATTTAGAGGGCAATCCGAACTTTACCGTTCACTATGGAGATCTGTCTGATTCTTTGAGTCTGGTACGTCTGATCGGAAGTATCAAACCGGATGAGATCTACAATCTTGCTGCACAGAGCCATGTTGGTGTCAGCTTTGATGTGCCGGAATATACAGCAGATGTTGTTGCAACCGGAGTACTCCGCGTACTTGAAGCAGTCCGTATCTGTGGATTAGAAAAGACCTGCCGTATCTATCAGGCTTCCACTTCTGAGTTATACGGAAAAGTAGAGGAAGTTCCACAGCGCGAGACAACACCGTTCCATCCATACAGCCCATACGCAGTTGCAAAACAGTACGGCTTCTGGATCGTAAAAGAATATCGTGAAGCATATAACATGTTCTGCTGCAACGGTATCTTATTCAACCATGAGTCAGAGCGCCGCGGTGAGACTTTCGTAACAAGAAAAATCTCCCTTGCAGCAGCAAGAATCGCCCAGGGCAAACAGGATGTGCTTTACCTTGGAAATTTATCATCCCTGCGTGACTGGGGTTATGCGAAAGATTATGTGGAATGTATGTGGCTCATCTTACAGAACGACAAACCGGAAGATTTTGTTATTGCAACCGGTAAGCAGCACTCTGTGCGTGAGTTCTGTGAATATGCATTCCGCGAAGCGGGTATTGAGCTTGAATTCAAAGGCGAGGGCATGGATGAAGTCGGCATCGACAAAGCAACCGGAAAGACCGTTATCAAAGTATCTCCGGAGTTCTACCGTCCGACTGACGTTGTAAACCTTTGGGGAGATCCGACAAAGGCAAAGACAGAACTTGGCTGGAATCCGACGAAGACCACTTTTGAGGAACTTGTTAAGATCATGGTAGCTCATGATATGGAACTTGTAAAAAACGAGAAATAATAAAAAGAAATAAAAGTGCATAAGCACGGACCTGTGGTGTGGATAAAAGATTTCTTTATCAGAAAGCAGCACAGGAATGGAGAATAAGATCATGGAAAAAGATGCAAAAATATATGTAGCCGGACATAGAGGAATGGTAGGTTCCGCAATCGTCCGTCAGCTTGAAAAAGAAGGATACACAAATATTATCACGAGAACACACAAAGAGTTAGATCTCTGCCGTCAGGATGCCGTTGAGGCATTCTTCGCAGAGGAAAAACCGGATTATGTGTTCCTTGCAGCAGCAAAAGTAGGCGGTATCATGGCAAACAGTGAAGCACTTGCTGATTTTATGTATGACAACATGGTTCTTGAAATGAATGTGATCCATGAGGCATGGAAAAATGGCTGCAAAAAGCTGATGTTTTTAGGATCTTCCTGCATTTATCCGCGTATGGCTCCACAGCCGATGAAAGAAAGCTGCCTTTTGACAAGCGAGTTAGAGAAGACAAATGAGGCATATGCACTCGCAAAGATCAGTGGCCTAAAGTATTGCGAATTTTTAAACCGCCAGTATGGAACGGATTATATTTCAGTCATGCCGACAAACCTTTACGGACCAAACGATAACTATCATCCACAGCACAGCCATGTGCTTCCGGCACTGATCCGTCGTTTCCATGAGGCAAAAGAGGCTGGGTTAAAAGAGGTAACCTGCTGGGGAACCGGTAAACCGCTTCGTGAGTTCCTTTATGTGGATGATCTAGCAGATGCCTGCGTATATCTGATGAATAACTACAGCGGAAATGAGACGGTCAACCTTGGTACTGGCAAAGAGCTGACGATTAAAGAATTGACAGAGCTGGTTGCTAAAGTAGTTGGATTTGAGGGCGAGATCAAATGGGATCCTACAAAGCCGGACGGAACACCGAGAAAACTTCTTGATGTAAGCAAATTAGAAGGACTTGGATGGAAGTATAAGACAGAGTTAGAGGAAGGAATCCGTCTGACTTATGACGATTTCCTGCACAATCCGATGCGTGCAGAACGCTAAGAGAGCAATGTGAAAAATAAGATTTTTCACATGCAAATAAAAACGTTGTTTTTATTGAAAGACAGCGCAAGAATGGAGAATAACATGTATATTGTTTTATTATCAGGCGGTTCCGGGAAGCGCCTTTGGCCGTTATCGAACGATCTGTGTTCTAAGCAGTATATTAAGCTGATGAATCCGGATGAAGCAGAACAATCGGACAGCACAGAAAAATGTTCTATGTTACAGCGTGTGTTCGGACAGTTAAAGGCTGCTTCACTTTCCGAAAATACGATCGTATGTGCCAGTGATTCCCAGGTGGAACTCATCGAAAGCCAGTTGGACGGACAGGCAGAAGTGGCAGTCGAGCCGATGCGCCGCAATACTTTCCCTGCTGTGATGTTATCGTGTGCATATCTTTTGTCAAACAAGGGGGCAAAGCCGGATGATGTGGTTGCATTTCTTCCGGTGGATCCATACACCACAGTGGAGTTTTTTAATAAAATCAAATCTCTTGGGGAATACATTAAAAAACAGGATGGAGTGATCGGACTGCTCGGTGGTGTGCCGACATATCCATCCACGAAATATGGATACATCGTCCCTGAAAAAAATGAGACTGAGCCGTTTGCTGTCAAAGGATTCCGTGAGAAACCGGATGAGGCGACTGCACAGGAACTTGTGGATATGGGTGCACTCTGGAACTGTGGCGTGTTCTGTTTCAAATTAAACATGGCTGCACAGTGGTTGGAGAAATATGGTGTTACGACAAACTATGACGAGATGGTTACCGATTATGAAAAGCTGCCGAAACAGAGCTTTGATTATGAAGTGTTAGAGCACTGGAAAAACATTGTTGCGGTTCAGTATGATGGAATCTGGAAAGATCTTGGAACCTGGAATACTTTGACTGAGGAAATGAAAGAGCAGAGCATCGGAGATGTGACATGGGATAAGACCTGTGAAAACAGTCATGCCATCAATGTACTCGGAGTTCCAATGGTGGTAATGGGAGCAAAAAATATGGTGGTTGTTGCCTCGCATGATGGAATTTTAGTGGCAGATAAACATCAGAGTTCTTATATCAAGGACTGCCTGGAAAATATTCCGGATGAGTCAAGATTTGAAGAACGCCGCTGGGGAACGATCAAGACGATCGACAACAATGATGAGGATGGCACGCACAGTGTGACAAAACGAATCAAGATCATTGCAGGCAAGACAATGCCGTACCACACACATGCCAGACACACGGAGACAATTACCGTTATTTCCGGTATGGGAAAACTGATCCTCGAAGGAACAGAAGTGGATCTGCTTGCAGGTTCTACGGTAAGTATTGCATCCGGCAAGAAACATTCCATCAAGGCACTTGGAGCAGATTTGCGGCTGATCGAGGTAAGTCTTGGAGTTACCTGTGATGATGAGCAGGTTCTGGGATAAAAGTATGAATTTTATCTGAATAAAACAAGATAAATGTAGCATTCTGGCTAAAAATGTTTTATAATAAAACATGTATATGCGTTTTTCCTTGAGGAACAGAAAACTGGAAAAAATAATCCATGTTCTCAGGAAAAATCCTAAAAAATAAAAAAAATATTGAAAACAACATAAAAAGATGATATGTTGTTTACGGACGTAGTAATCACTGCGCGAGTAGAAAGGAGATTGGTTCATGGATACGAACGATATTTCAGCATGCGAAAGACTTGTCATGAAAGTTATCTGGGATTCCACAGAAGATCTGGCATTACAGGATATCATGAACAGAGTAAATCAGGAAAACGGAAAAAATTGGAAGCCGCAGACGGTTTCTACTTTTTTGGCAAGACTGGTTAAGAAATCATTTTTAACAGTTTACCGCAAGGGAAGATATTCATTTTATCAGCCTGCAGTAAGCAAGGAAGATTTCTGGAAAGCAACCGTACAGGAGAATGCAAGATTCTTTGAAAAAGGAGATATGGCTGCATTCGCGTGCCATCTTTGCGAAGATGCACTCACCAAGGAAGAGATTCAGGTACTCAAGAAAAAATTAGATGAACTTAATTAGTCAGATATTTTTGATTATCTTGATTGCCTGTTTTACAGGTACGGTCAGTCTGGGGTTCTGGAGGATATTTCAGCCGCTTTTGATGAAACGGGATCCCAGACTGGTATATGCGACTTTGCGGTTTGTATGTATGATGTATATAGTACCGTCTGGTTATCTGCTTGTCAGGCTGACCTGGCATGGATATCTGCAGACGGAAAGCATATGGAAACCTAATTTTGAGATGACAGGAGATATGGATCTCGTGTTTGGAATAGCCGGAATTATCTGGCTGATTTTTTTAATCAAAAATGTCGCAGACGACGTGGTTGAATTTATCCGCTGGAAAAAACTTTGCAGATACAGAATACCTGTGACAGATGAGCAGGTTTATGCAGAGTTTCTGAAAGTAAAGTGTATGCTCCATATTCACCGGAAGATTGGACTTTATTATAGCAGTTCTATTCAGAGTCCGCTGGTGACAGGTGTATTCAAATACAATATTTTATTACCGGAAGATCACTACAGTAAGGAAGAACTGACGGTGATCTTTTGTCATGAACTGGTACATTGTAAGCATAATGACCCTTTCTTTAAAATTTGCAGCATTTATATCGGTGCGATGCAGCACATGACCTCCGCAGCAAGACATATTTTGCCATGGATCAATGAGTGGAGTGAGTGTGCCTGTGATGTGTCGGCAGTTTATGCATTGCGTGGCGAGATAACGCCCAGACGTTATTTTGAAGTGATCGTAGATCTGATGGATCGAATGCCGGAGGATTCCAAGCCGGATTATATTTTTTCTACCCTATATGAGAGCCAACAGAGTTTGGAAAGGAGAATAGAGTATATGAAAAAATATGTGAAAGCCAAAAGAGGGGCAAAAATATCAGCATTTGTACTGTCGTTTTTATTTGTGGTAACTTCAATGACCACAACTTATGCAGCAAGTTACGGAGTAGCGGGTGTGCATGATGAACTGTATCAGGAGTCAGAGCCTACGCAGGGCGAGGTTTCAGAAACACCGGAATTAGAAGAAGTGTTTGTTCCGGCATCTGAGAATAATGATTATTCCCGTATCAAATATGCAAAACCGGATCTTAGTCCGGTGGCACCGATCTTAAATGCCAATGAGACGGTAACATTTAACTGGACAGTAGAGCCGGGAACACGTTTCTGCTCCGGTAAATTTAAGGTTAAAAGTGGACAGAAGATAATGCTGGCAGCAACAACTTCACCGAATACACAGACATGCTGGATCGGCATCATGGATCCGCACAATAATGTGCGCTATGTGGAGGGGAAAGGCAGTTTGTCACATTCGTTTTCTGTTTCGGAGACTGGAAAATACCGTGTGTTTGTGCAGAACCGTGGAACGAAAAATGTAACAGCAGGTGGAAGTTATTATTTCCAGTAGAAACAATTCGTAAATAAAAAAGAAAGAGGCGGAAAACCTCTTATCTTTTAAATGAATAACACTACAACTGAAATTGACGTTTGAAAATAATTTATACTGAAAAAATAGGATCGGGCAAAGTCCGGGAGATTTCATCAGGTTATCTCAAAGTAACAGAATTAGGAGCGGTAGAAAAATCAAATACCGTTCCTTTTTTCTGCAAAAAGGTTTTTAATGTACTGGCAGGAAAATCCGGGTTGTCCGTAATGGCAGATGGTGCATCGATAAAAGCATAGGAGGCACCTGTGGCTTCATAGAATTCGTCGGAAAATGACCAGTTTCCATGATGACCGACCTGGATATAATCGCAGGAAATATCATTCCGGTAAGTGTTAAGGAGATAATCGTTCATGTCATATTTGATATCAGAACAGAATAACATACTGTTTTGTGTTCCGCTGATTTTAAACAGCAAAGAGGCATTGTTCTGATAGTCTTTTTCATCCCCGACATTAGAAAGGACAGATTCATCCCAGGCATTAAAAACAGAGAGTGTCAGATGACGGGCAAGTGTGATCACATCGCCACGTTTTAAATGTATGATATTGTCAGCATCTTTCGTCAGCGCGTGAAACGTTTCCATGACCGTGATATCATCGTAGGGCTCTCCGGCAGCTTCCATAAAATCATAATCGAAACTGTTGTCGTAAATGTTTTTTATGGTAATATCCCCCGGATTGGCATAAATAGCATTGAATGCGCCGGCATGATCCTGATGCGGATGGGAAATGATCCATGCGTCTACCGTATTGCCGTATTTTGCAATCACCTTCCGGACGGCATCAGCGTTACCTGCCCAGCCGCCGTCAATAATAATTAAGGTGTCATCGTTTGAAATCGTATAAAAAGTTCCCTGCACACCGGTTGCATCCGCATATTGCGTGATGAGATATTCCGTGGCAGGATCCGGTATGTGTCCGGTAGAGTCCATGCGGCTTCTCTGGTAAGAAAACCACGCGGCGCCACCGAGCAGCAGGGCAAATAAAAGTAACAGAATGATGGACAGTAAATTTTTCTTTTTCATAAAAATCCTCGTTTCCCGGGGTGTTTTCCTTTTTAAATAAAAATCCCGAATCCTACATTAGCAAAAAACGGGCGTGTTGTAAATTGTAAAAACGGTTAAAATCTCAAACTTGCATGATAATACAGAAAATGGTACTATAAAACAATATGGAGTATTTTTGACTTTTGAATGGAAAGGCAGGAGGAATACGATGAAAATTGCAATCGCTGGAACAGGATACGTTGGATTGTCCAATGCGATTTTATTAGCGCAGCACCATGAAGTGACTGCAGTTGATATAATAGAAGAAAAGGTGGAGATGATCAATCAGCGCAGATCACCACTTGTGGACCGTGAGATCGAGGACTATCTGGCAAACGCCAAACTTAATCTGACTGCAACCACAGACGGTATGCATGCATATGAAAAGGCAGATTATGTTATCATCTCGACACCGACAAATTATGATGAGAAGAAGAATTATTTTGATACATCATCTGTTGAGGAAGTGTTAGAACTGGTCTTAAAAGTCAATCCACATGCAGTGATCGTGATCAAATCTACGATCCCGGTCGGTTATACACAGTCTGTATGTGAAAAGTATCACACGGACCGTATACTGTTCTCACCGGAATTTTTGCGGGAAGGTCAGGCATTGAAAGACAATCTGTATCCGTCAAGGATCATTGTCGGATCGAAAGAGGGAAGCAGTGAAATGAAAAAAGCGGCAGAGACGTTTGCACATCTGCTGCAGGAGGGTGCGATCAAAGAGGACATCCCAACGCTTTTAACCAATCTTACAGAAGCAGAGGCAGTCAAACTTTTTGCAAACACATACCTTGCACTCCGTGTTTCTTTCTTCAATGAACTTGATACGTTTGCTGCCATGAAGGGACTTGATGCAAAACAGATCATTGAGGGAATCGGACTTGATCCAAGAATTGGAATGCAGTATAACAATCCTTCCTTTGGATATGGTGGTTACTGTCTGCCGAAAGATACCAAGCAGCTGTTGGCAAACTATGACAATGTACCAAATAACATTGTAGGTGCAATCGTTGATGCGAACCGCACGAGAAAAGATTTTATTGCGGAGCAGATCCTTGAAAAGAAACCGGAGACAGTCGGCATTTACCGCCTTGCGATGAAGGCAAATTCTGATAATTACAGACAGAGTTCTATTTTAGGGGTTATGGAGCGTATCCGTGCAAAAGGTGTAAACATTATTATTTTTGATCCGTCATTAAAGAAGGATACATTTGAAAATTCCAAAGTGATCCGTGATTTTGATGAATTTTGCAGGATGAGCGATGTGATCGTGGCAAACCGTATGGATACTATGTTGTCAGATGTAAAAGAAAAGGTGTATACAAGAGACATTTATTTCAGAGACTGATTGGAAGGATCACAGGTAGTCAGAAAAAAAGAAAAGAGGCAGTAGTTCCTATGATGAAAGTATTTATTTGCCCGGAATGCGGATGGATGCGGGTTGTGTCAAGACGCAAAGACGTGGAGTGCTTTAAATGTGGAAACGAGCAGATGACACTGGCAAAGGTGGATTTTGATGCATTTACCTCAATGTCAGAGGAGGAACGAAAGGATTACGCAAACGGATGGCTTTATATCCATCAGAAAGCAAAAAAATAAAATGGAGATCCGTATTATAATCCAAATTTTTCTTCGGTTTATAATAATTATTCCCTGAAGGATAACAGCTGAATGGAGGATGGATGACGGAAGTTACGATTATCATTCCGAATTACAACGGAAAGAAGCTTTTGGAAAATTGCATAGAAACACTCAAACGGCAGACCTGTCAGAAATTTAAACTGCTTGTGATCGACAATGGTTCCACAGATGGCAGCACGGAAGTGACATCGGAAAGTCTGGATATGGAGATGGTTGCACTGCCGGAAAATACCGGATTTTGTGGAGCTGTAAACCTTGGTTTTGAAATGACAAAAACGCCGTATGCCATCTTACTGAATAATGATACTGAGGTGGAACCGCACTTTGTGGAAGAACTGTTAAAAGGAATCGGAAAATCAGAACATATTTTTTCCTGTGGGGCGCAGATGCTTGATTTCAGACAGAGAGATCTGATCGATAATGCGGGAGATCTCTATACACTGCCGGGGTGGGCAGTTGCACGCGGAAAAGGCAGGCCTGCTGCAGATTATGGAAAACAGACCGATGTTTTTTCCTGCTGTGGTGGAGCGGTCATTTACCGGATGTCTGTGATCAAAGAGATTGGTGCGATGGATGAAAAACATTTTGCATATCTGGAGGATCTTGATCTTGGATACCGTGCGAAGATCGCAGGATACCGCAACCGTTATATTCCCGGGGCAAAAGTATATCATGTCGGAAGTGCGACGACTGGTTCACGTTATAATGAAAAAAAAGTATTTCTTGCCGCACGCAATTCCATGTTTGTGATCTATAAAAATATGCCACTGTTACAATTACTGATCAATCTGCCGTTTTTATTTGCAGGTGTTCTGATCAAATGGATGTTTTTCTGCAAAAAAGGATTTGGACGCCGTTATTTAGAGGGAATCGCAGAGGGAATCAGGCAGCGTAAAAGTTGTAAAAGGGTTCACTTTAAGGCTGAAAATCTTTGCAATTATGTAAAAATTGAGTGGGAACTCATTACAAATATATTTCATGTGTTAACGCACAGATAGTCGGAAAAATCATTTGAGCATCAAAGAATAATAAAGAAATAATTAAGAAATTGTAACAAGAGTTTTAAGAAAAAGAAGTTGTGCTTTCTGGAAAATTATTGTATTATTATTTCTATGGTAGCTTGAAAATGAAAAAAGGATGACATTATGATAAAAGATAATCAACAGCATTTCAACAGACTGCATGTGGTCATAGATGCGTTTGTCGTTGCGATATCCTATATCATTGCATGGTGGCTGAAGTTTTCGAGCGGTATTTTGGACTCACCGGGTGGTGCCCTGTCATTTGGATTTTATATGCAGGCACTGGTTCTGATCATTCCATTGTATCTGATCTTGTATTATGCGTTTAACCTGTATACGCCTAAGAGGGTACAGGGACGACGGTTAGAGTTTTCTAATATCGTAATGGCGAACATTGTAGGTTTTCTGTTGATTTTTACAGTATTGTATAACCTGCAGTCTTATGTGGATCAATTTCGAAATTTTTCCCGTGAGATGTTCTTTTATTTTTTTGCGATCAACACGGTATTAGAGGAAATATTACGTCTGCTGATACGTCAGTTTCTGCGCACAATACGCAAAAATGGCTATAATCTGAAGCACGTGCTCCTTGTGGGATATTCACGTGCCGCAGAGCAGTATATAGACCGGATACAGCAGAATCCACAGTGGGGATACAACGTCAGGGGAATTTTAGATGACAATATAGCGAGGGGTACAACTTATAAAGGGGTAAAGGTTATTGGAAGCGTTGGCAATCTGCTTTATATCCTGCCGGAGAATAAGTTAGATGAGATTGCGATCACGCTTGGACTCGAAGAATATTATAAGTTAGAGAAGATTGTTGCGGAATGTGAAAAGTCCGGAGTTCATACCAAGTTTATTCCGGATTATGGAAATATTATTCCGACAAAACCGTATACAGAGGATCTTTTAGGACTTCCTGTCATTAATATCCGTTATGTGCCGCTGTCAAACACATTTAATGCACTTGTCAAACGATGTATGGATATTATTGGTTCGCTGATTTGTATCGTGATCTTTTCGCCCATTATGCTGCTTACCGCAATTGCAGTCAAGGTGACTTCGAGAGGACCGCTGATCTTTAAACAGGAGCGTGTCGGACTGCACAATAAGCCATTCCGGATGTATAAGTTCCGCACCATGTATGTGCAGACAGAGGAAGAAGAACGCAAGGGCTGGACACATAAAGATGATCCGCGAATCACAAAGATCGGCAGATTTCTGCGCAAGACGAGCCTCGATGAATTTCCACAGTTGTTTAATGTGTTGAAAGGTGATATGAGTCTTGTTGGACCAAGACCGGAACGTCCGCAGTACGTGGAAAAATTCCGTGAAGAAATCCCACGTTATATGATCAAACATCAGGTGCGTCCCGGTATGACCGGCTGGGCGCAGGTCAATGGGTATCGTGGGGATACATCCATCCGCAAGCGGATTGAGCATGATCTTTATTATATTGAAAACTGGACGATAGGGCTGGATGTTAAAATCCTGTTTCTTACCGTCTTCAAGGGTTTTATAAATAAAAATGCATATTAGGAGAATACATTTATGAGTAAAACAGTACAGGGAAGAAACGGGGCACACAGCAAAGCATCAAAAAGAAAGAAAAAGCAGAAAAACAGAATTATTATTGTAATAGCAGAGATTTTTGTATTATTGATCCTTGCTGCTGTGTTATTTGTAACCGTAAAGCTCTCGAAAATTGAGAAAGACACAAGCTTTGATAAAGAAGATATTGAGGTGAATGAGGGATTATCGTCAGAGTCACAGGAAATCATGGCGGGCTATACGACAATCGCACTGTTTGGTCTTGATAACCGCTCAAATGGTAATCTTTCAAAAGGTAACAGTGATGTTATCATGATCGCAAGTATCAATAATGATACACACGAAGTGAAACTGGTATCTGTATATCGAGACAGTTATCTTGATATCGGAGGCGGTGTATATAAGAAATGCAATTCCGCTTACGCAAAGGGAGGACCTGAGCAGGCAATTACCATGTTAAATAAAAACCTGGATATGGATATTACGGACTATGTAACGGTGGACTTTAATGCGGTTGTTGAATGTGTAGATCTTCTGGGTGGAGTTACGATTCCGGAGGTATCTGATGACGAGGCTGTGCTGATGCGGGGCTATATGGATGAGATCAACAAACTGACAAAACATAACTCCCAGTATTTATCCAGTGGTGGAACAAATGTGGAAATGGATGGTGTACAGGCATGTGCTTATGCGCGTATCCGTTATACTGCTGGTGATGATTACAGACGTACAGAGCGTCAGCGTACTGTTCTTACAGCAATGGTGCAGAAAGCACAGAAAGCAAACCTGACTACATTGAACAGTCTGATAGATGAGGTATTTGGAGATATCAAGACAAGTTTTTCAAATACAGATCTGATTGCACTTGCCGCAAAAGTATTCAATTACAGCCTTGGCGAGACAACAGGTTTCCCGTATGAGAAGAATACGACAACACTTGGAAACAAGGGAAGCGTTGTTGTACCATGTGATCTTGAATCTAACGTAAAACAGCTTCATGTATTCTTATATGATGATAATGAATATGAGCCGACAGATACTGTTAAAAATAACAGTGCCCAGATCATCAATGATACCGGATTCCATCAGGGAGAAGGCTATTAATGAAAGCAGATCTGATCATACCGACTTACAGACCGGATGACACATTTTGTCTGCTCCTGCAAAAACTGCAGGAGCAGACCTTTGTTGTTCATAGGGTTCTTATTTTAAATACCGAAGGAAAATTTTGGAAAGAAGCTGTGGAAAAGTATCCGATCGAACAGAGACTTTGTGAACTCCCATGTGAATATGAGTTACATCATGTCAGCAGGGAATCTTTTGATCATGGTGGGACGAGAATGTATGGTGCAGAACATTCTAAGGCAGATGTTGTTATCTTTATGACACAGGACGCAGTTCCGGCAGATGATAGTCTGATCGAACACTTAGTAAATGGTTTAACAGACCAGGATACGGCAGTCTGTTATGCGAGACAGCTTCCAAATGAAAATTGCCGCATTGTAGAACGCTATACCAGATCTTTTAATTATCCGGATAAAAGCAGGAAAAAGGGAAAGACTGATATAGGGGAACTTGGAATTAAGACATTTTTCTGTTCCGATGTATGTGCAGCTTACAGAATGGATCTGTTTCATAAGCTCGGTGGATTCGAATCGCCGGTTATTTTTAATGAAGATATGTTTTTTGCAGCAAAGGCAATTCTTGCAGGATATTATGTGAGATATGAGGCAGATGCGAAAGTGATTCACTCTCATAATTATACGGTAAGACAGCAGTTCCATCGTAATTTTGATCTTGCCGTCTCACAGACCATGCATCCGGAAATATTTGAGCAGATCAGTTCGGAAGCAGAGGGGATGAAGTTAGTAAAGAGTACAATGAAATATCTGTGCTCGATTGGAAAGCCGTATCTTATCTTTGAACTTGGAATGCAGTGTGTAGGAAAGTATGCAGGTTACTGGCTTGGCAAACGATACAAAAAGCTAGGCAGGAAACAGATTTTAAAATGCACTATGAGTCCGGAATACTGGAAACGTTTGTGGAGACAGGAAGTATCAGACGGGAATAGGTAAATTATGAAAGACACTTCTAAAAAAGTTTTATTTTGGGCATTGATGTTTTTTGGAGCATTCCTCCTGCTGACGCAGGTGGGATATTCTGATGGCGACGATGCCTTTTTTTATCAGTATACACATGAAATGGGATTTCTGGAATATTTAAGCTGGCGTTATACAACGTGGGTTGGCAGAATGTCCGGGGAAGCGATGGTATATATTACATTTTCACTTGGAATCTGGTTCTGGCGTATTGTAAATGCCCTGATGCTTGTTCTTCTTCCCTGTGGTGTGTTGAAACTGGCAGAAAAAGCAGCGGGGATCCATACAGAAAAATTTCTGCCGGGCGCGACACTTACGGTTGTCTGTGGTTATCTCCTGATGGCGATAATGACGGTTGGATATGCTGCAGTCTGGATCAATGGCTCTATTTTTTATACTTGGTCGTTTACCTGCGGAATCTGGGCACTGGTTCCGGTTGCAGATCTTGTGTTTGATGCAGGAGATAATCATGCAATGCATAATCATCCCTGGCAGTTTTTTTATTCTATCCCCTGTGCGGTTCTTGCAAGTATGTCGATCGAGCAGATGGCAGCAGTGCTTGTGACATTTGAGATGTTGGCAGTTCTTGTGGTTTTGCTGAGAAAGTACGCAAAGGCAGAGTGGATCAGAAATCTGACTGGTGCACAGAAGAAACGTTTATACAGAAAGGATGAAAAACGAAGGAATTTCCTTCTTATCATACAGACGGCGGTAACGGTAGTGGCGTTTGTAATTCTGTTTCTGGCACCGGGAAATGATATCCGTGTTGTATCGGAAGTACAGAACTGGATGCCACAGTATGAGCAGCTTTCATTTGGAGAGCATCTTTTTATTACGGTTCAATGGCTGATTTCTTCTTTTGCAAATGAAAACCGTCTGTTGTTATTCGGAATCTGGCTGGCGGGAATCCTGCATATTTTGGGTAAAGATGAAAGAAAACCGTCAGATATGGTATGCATGGCTGGGGCAGGCATATTTTCTGTTACTGCGTTACTTCCATTTTTGGGAATCAAAATATTCTCAGACTGTGGATTGCATATTGGGGATATTACGGTACGGCTGGATCAGGTACCGCGAATGGAAGAAATGCAGGCGTCAAATTGGTTTGCAATGTGCTGGTGGATTGCGGCTCTTTTGTTTACCGGTATATTAATATGGAAGGTTTCAAAACATAATGCAGTTCTTGTGCTGGCATGGCTTGGTGGAATTGCAAGTGAAGCAATTATGCATTTTTCACCGACGATCTATGCGTCCGGTGCGCGTGTTTATTATCTGACGGACTGGATGTACATGTTTATCATCTTAGTTCTGGCGTTTAAAATTCCGGGAAAGAAATGGCGGGATCTGTTTTATTCCATTATCGCAGGTCTGGGTGTCTGGAATTTTTTGTATCAGATCATAAATTACATTTGAGAACGAAAACATAAATTTTTGATTGTTTTGTCACAAATAGAACACAATTTCTCTGTACACTCATAATCAGAAAAGGAAAAGAAATTCCGAATACGAAAGGAGAAATCGTTATGGATGGTAACAATTATAACAATAATAATAACAATCAGAATGGGACTTCGGATTCCTTCTATTCATACAATAGCGGTAACCAGAACAATCAGCAGACAGAACATGTAAATGAAGGAAACGTAAACCATTACGAAAATGATTATCGTAACAACAATCCGTATTCGCAGAATACCGGATATCAGCAGAGCGGCACATATCAAAACAGTGCCTATCAGAATACCGGATATCAGAATACCGGATATCAGCAGAACGGTACTTATCAGAATGGCGGATACCAGAATGCAGGTGGAGCATTTTATCAGAATGCACAGCCGACCGGTAAAAAACAGAAAAAAAAGAGAGAAAGAAAACCGGGTGGATTTGGAACAAAACTTGCAAAATGTGCAGCCATTGCTTTAGTATTTGGACTGGTATCAGGTACAGCATTTGAAGGCGTACATCTTGTATCCTCAAAAGCATTTGGCAATGATGAGACAGCGGCAGAAGATAACGGCAGCAAAAATGCCCTGACAAAAGCAGACAGCAAAGTGGAGGCAACTTCTACATCATCGAATTATGTTGCAACGGATGTATCGGATATTGTATCATCCGTAATGCCTTCCATCGTGGCAATCACAAATGTGAGCGAGACCGAATACCAGAGTTTCTGGGGCGGTATGCCACAGACTTATGAGAGCACAAGCTGTGGATCCGGTATCATCGTAAGTCAGGATGATAATTATCTTTATATTGCAACGAATAATCACGTAGTAAACGGTGCAAACAGTCTGACAGTTACATTTAATGATGAGTCAACAGTCAGTGCAGAGGTAAAAGGAACAGATCCTTCTACAGATCTTGCAGTCATCCGTGTAGCGTTAAGCAGCATTGAAAGTGATACGATGAATAATATTAAAGTAGCCACACTTGGTGATTCTGACAGCTTAAAAGTTGGTAATTCCTGTATCGCAATCGGTAATGCACTTGGTTATGGACAGTCTGTAACCGTTGGTTATATCAGTGCATTGAACCGTCAGGTATCTGTCAGTGATTCAGAGAGTGACACAAGCTATACTGCAGACCTGATCCAGACAGATGCAGCAATCAACCCTGGTAACAGTGGTGGTGCATTACTCAGTGCAAACGGTGAGGTTATCGGTATCAACTCTGTAAAATATTCCGATACTTCCGTAGAGGGTATTGGATATGCAATCCCGATCAATACGGCAGCACCGATCATCAATGATCTGATCACGAAAGAAAAAGTAGATAAGTCTGACAGCGCATACCTTGGTATCGCAGGTGTCGATGTAACAGATGATGTTGCAAAAACTTATAACATGCCATCCGGTGTTTATGTTGCACAGGTAACCGGAGGTTCTGCAGCAGAGCAGGCAGGTATCCAGAAAGGTGATATCATCACAGAGTTTGACGGAAAACAGATTGGTTCCATGGAAGAACTTTCATCTACAATGGAGTATTATAAAGCAGGTACAACGGTTGATGTGAAGATTGAGCGTTCTACGAATGGTGAGTATCAGGAGCAGACGATTTCTGTAACACTTGGCAAGAAAAATTAATTGCATGACCGTATAGGGAGTGGGCGAAAGCCCACTCCTTTTTTTCTTTGAAGGATGAAGTTAGTACAGTCTGCCGCTATCGACTTTTGCAAGGATATGTGCTATGATATTTTAGTGTTCGCTTTACAGCAGGGATGTTTAGGGCGGACGGTTATTTCATATAATAAAATAGGTCTGGGACGTATCGCGTCTGGAATGGAGGATTTACGTTGTCAAAGTTTGAGGATTTCAGAAATCAATACAATTCTTTTTTATATAAAGATTATTCCGTAGAGTATATCGAAAATGCATACCGCATCGTGTATCACTTTGAGATACCGGGGCTATGTGAATTTCAGTCAAAGTGGGAGTTCCCGGCAAAGGAGCGCGTGGATGAGACAATCTTGAAGGCGCTTGCATTTCATCTTGGAATGGCAGAGACGATCAGTTACTGGAAATGTGCCTGCCCGAAGCAGTTGAAGATTCTTTGTGGAACACTCTCAGCAGAACAGAAAATGTGGTGGAAAAAATTATATTATAATGGACTTGGAGAATTTATGTACCGCAATGGGATTGTGGTTTCGGAAGAAGAACTTGTAACGATCGAATGCGAGGAGAATGTGGATGCACCGATGCATGATACATGTGCTTATGACGGATGTCTGGTATCTGTTGGCGGTGGAAAGGATTCTGTCGTTTCTCTTGAAGTATTAAAGGGAGAAAAGATTACCACTTATAGTATCAATGGCAATGAGACGACTAAAAATGTCATTGCAGTCTGTGATCACAAGCAGGGAGACTACGCCGCAAAGCGTATCCTTGATAAAAAAATATTAGAGCTGAATGCAGCAGGGTATTTAAACGGACATATCCCGTTTTCTGCGGTTGTGGCATTCTCATCATTTATTTCTGCATTTTTAAGTGGCAACAGTTACATCGTGCTTTCGAATGAGACAAGTGCAAATGAGACAACGGTGAAGGATTCGTTTGTCAATCATCAGTATTCTAAGAGCTTTGAATTTGAACAGGATTTTGTATCGTATATCAGGAAAGTGACGGACTCCGACATTCATTATTTCAGTCTCCTGCGTCCGCTTACCGAGATGCAGATCGCGTGGCTGTTTGCCAAATGTAAAAGCTATCATGAGGTATTCCGGAGTTGTAATGCAGGAAGCAAACAGGGAATCTGGTGCTGCAACTGCCCAAAATGTTTATTTGTCTATATCATTTTAACTCCATTTTTATCACAGGAAGAACTGGTGCATATCTTCGGGGAAAATCTGCTGGAAAAGGACTCTCTGGATCTATACTTCAGAGAACTGACCGGAATTGAGGAGAACAAACCGTTTGAGTGTGTGGGAACAAGACGCGAAGTCCTTGTTGCATTAAAAACATTTATTGCACGCGGTGGAAAGAGTCTTTTGACCGAGCGTTACAAAGAGACGATCGAAGCTGCACCGGGAGAGTTAGATGAGATGCTCTCAGAGTGGGTATCTGAAAACCAGGTGCCGGAGCATTTCTTACAGATTTTAAAAGATTTTATGAAACGGGCATAAATAGTGGGATTGGTTGGAAATTAAAACGAAAATTGCAGGATATGCAGGAAATTAGCATATGTGCATGGAGGATACAGAATGGACATCATCAGTGAGTTGGATGGAAAGCGGATTTTGATTTGGGGATACGGCAGAGAGGGCAAAGCGACAGAACATTTTTTGCAGAGATGTACAAATCCGGCGTCTGTAGATATATTTGAGGGAAAAAGAGAAGAAATCGATGAGGACGCGTACGATTTTATCATAAAGAGTCCCGGAATTGTGATGGATGAGGAAAATCCCAAATACACCTCAGAGACGGAGCTTTTTTTACAGCAGTTTCGTGATCAGGTGATAGGGATCACCGGAACCAAAGGAAAAAGTACGACCTCTGCGATGCTCTATACCGTTTTAAAAGCATGCAGCGGCAGACCGGTATTACTCCTTGGAAATATCGGACAGCCTTGCCTTGATTATTTTGAAGAAGTGACAGAAGACACGATCATTGTTTATGAGATGTCCTGCCATCAGCTTGCGCATACAAATGTGTCACCGCACATTGCAATCTTTTTAAATCTCTATGAGGAACACCTTGACTATTATGGAACGGTAGAAAAATATTTTGAGGCAAAGAGCCATATTGCGGCATATCAGAAGAATGGAGATTATTTTTTCGTCGGGGAAAATGTACCTCCAATTGAGACGGGAGCAAAAAAGACGGTTCTTCATCAGCCAAAGGGTGTGCATTATGAACTGAAACTCGCAGGAGAACATAATCAGTATGATGCGCAGTTCGTGGAGTGTGTGGCAGAATTGCTTGGATGTAGGAAAGATGCTGTACGAAAGAGCATGGCAGGGTTTGAAGGACTGCCACACCGCCTGCAGTATATCGGGACTTACCGGGATGTCAGTTATTATGATGACTCGATTGCAACGATTCCGGAGGCAGCTGTGGAGGCAGCGCTGAGTATTACGAATGCAAAGACGATCCTGATCGGCGGCATGGACCGCGGAATCAATTATGATCTTTTGATCACTTTTATCAGGGAACACAAAGAACTTCAATTTATCTGTGCATATGCATCCGGCAAACGTATTTTTGAGGAAGCCGGTGACTGCGAGAACTGTATATACGTCGAAGATTTAGAGCAGGCAGTCGAGGCTGCAGTCCGGATGACACAGCCTGGAGAGGCATGTATTCTTTCACCGGCAGCGGCATCTTACGGTTATTTTAAAAACTTTGAGGAGCGTGGAGATGCCTTTCAGAAGTATGTCCATGCTTTTGCACAGTAAAGTGACAGATTTTCAGAAAAAAACATACAGAACAGAGAAAATAATTTTACGTCTTGCAAAAGCGGTAAAATTCCTGTATGGTAATAGATGAATGAATTTTTGAAAAGCAAATCTGTCATATTTGCAGGAATTATTGCAAAAAAATGTTTTTTAAAATTTTAAAATGCAAGATTGCAGAATAAAAAATGCAAAAAAGGCAAATGTACGCAACAGAAAGACAGGTTGAAACATGGATTTATTCGAATATATGAGAGAACAGAAAAAAGAGACGGAATCGCCGCTTGCATCGCGTCTGCGGCCGGCCACGTTAGATGAGATGGTTGGTCAGCAGCATATTATCGGGAAAGACAAGTTACTGTACCGTGCGATCAAGGCAGATAAACTCAGTTCCATCATTCTCTACGGACCTCCGGGAACCGGAAAGACGACACTTGCAAAGGTCATTGCCAACTCCACAAGCGCAGAGTTTTTGCAGATGAATGCGACTTCGGCAGGAAAAAAGGACATGGAAGATGTCATTTCCAAGGCGAAGAATAACATGGGGATGTTCGGAAAGAAAACGATTTTGTTTATCGACGAGATTCATCGTTTTAATAAGGGACAGCAGGATTATCTTTTACCGTTTGTGGAGGATGGAACTATCATCTTAATCGGTGCGACGACCGAGAATCCTTATTTTGAAGTCAATGGAGCTCTTCTTTCACGTTCCATCATTTTTGAACTGAAAAGCTTAGAAAAAGAGGATATCAAGACTCTTATTTTACGGGCAGTGAATGATACACAAAAAGGTATGGGAGCATACCATGCTGTGATTGATGAGGATGCCTTGGATTTTCTTGCAGATATCTCAAATGGCGATGCGCGTGCTGCACTTACGGCAGTGGAGCTTGGAATTTTAACGACTGAGCGCAGCGAGGACGGGCTGATACATATCACGCTTTCGGTTGCTTCTGAATGTATCCAGAAGCGTGTAGTAAAGTATGATAAGTCCGGTGATAACCATTATGACACGGTGTCTGCATTTATCAAAAGTATGCGTGGTTCTGATCCGGATGCGGCAGTTTACTATTTAGCGAGGATGCTGTATGCGGGAGAAGATATCAAGTTTATCGCAAGAAGGATCATGATCTGTGCCTCAGAGGATGTGAGCAATGCGGATCCGATGGCACTTGTGGTCGCAACCTCAGCTGCACAGGCAGTAGAGCGCATCGGAATGCCGGAAGCACAGATTATTTTAGCACAGGCAGTCACTTATGTGGCGAGTGCACCAAAGAGTAACTCGGCAGTCTGTGCGATCAGTGAGGCAATGGAGACAGTCAAGAATACGATGACTGCACCGGTTCCATCTCATTTACAGGATGCACATTACAAATCATCATCCAAACTTGGCCATGGCATAGGTTATAAATATGCACATGACTATCCGAACCATTATGTAGAACAGCAGTATCTACCGGACGGACTGACTGACCGGAAGTTCTACAGACCGTCAGAGAACGGTTATGAAAAGCAGATCAGAGAATATTTCCATAAGATCAAAGGGGAATATTCCCATGAATGATAAATAATGTATAACGAACCAAGAGGAGGAAGCAAACAATGCAATCTTACCAGGAAATGACAAAGGAAGAACTGTTAGCCGAAAAGAAATCACTCGAGGCAGAGTACAAGAAGTTCCAGCAGCGTGGATTAAAACTTGATATGTCCAGAGGAAAGCCATCCCAGGAACAGTTAGATCTGTCTATGGGAATGATGGATGTTTTAGCATCTTACGTGGATCTGACCTGTGAAGACGGAACAGACTGCCGTAACTATGGTGTGCTTGATGGTATCCATGAGGCGAAAGTGCTTATCGGAGATATGATAGAATGTAATCCGGACAATATCATTATCTATGGCAACTCCAGTTTAAATATCATGTATGATACGATTGCACGTTCCATGACACATGGTGTTATGGGTAGTACTCCATGGTGCAAATTAGATAAAGTAAAATTCTTATGCCCGGTTCCGGGATATGACAGACATTTTGGAATCACAGAGTATTTTGGCATTGAGATGATCAACGTGCCGATGCTGCCAACCGGCCCGGATATGGATATGGTGGAGGATTTAGTCAGCAAAGATGAGGCAATCAAAGGAATCTGGTGTGTTCCGAAGTATTCTAACCCACAGGGCATCACATACTCCGATGAGACAGTACGTCGTTTTGCAAGATTAAAACCGGCTGCAAAAGATTTCCGTATTTACTGGGATAATGCCTACTGTGTACATCATTTATATGATATCGACCAGGATCATCTGATTGAGATTCTTGCTGAGTGCAAACGTGCAGGAAACCCGGATATGGTATACAAATTCTGTTCCACCAGTAAGATCACATTCCCTGGTTCCGGTGTCGCTGCAATCGCAACTTCCGCAAACAACTTAGAGGATATCAAGAAACAGTTAAAGGTTCAGACCATCGGACATGATAAGGTAAATCAGCTCCGCCATGTACGTTTCTTTAAGAACATTCACGGTATCACCGAGCATATGCGTAAACATGCAGCATCCCTGCGGCCGAAGTTTGAGATGATCACTGACATGTTCGACAAAGAACTTGGCGGTCTGGGTGTAGGAAACTGGTATAAGCCAAAGGGTGGTTATTTCATCACATATGAGACTTTAGAGGGCTGCGCAAAGAATGTTGTAGCAAAGGCAAAAAAAGCAGGCGTTGTGATGACTCCGGCAGGTGCACCATTCCCGTATGGAAAAGATCCAAAAGATTCTGTGATCCGTATTGCACCGTCTTATCCAAGCTTAGAGGATCTGACGACAGCAGCAGAGATTTTTGTGGTATGTGTCAAACTGGCAAGTATTGAGAAAATCTTAGAAGAAAAATAATAGATTGGATTACACACGCTGCGGTAAACTTATTATCCAAAATACAGGAATTACCGCAGCAAAGAAGTTTGTAAGTAAAAAAATGCAGGAACCATAAAATATGATTCCTGCATTTTTTCATGTGATAGAATTTACATGTTAATTTTCTGTTTCAGTTCCGGCAGTTTCGGTGGTAGAACCGTTTTTCCATTTGTCAAATTTATCTAATACGGCATCATAGGTACGCTTGGAAATATCCGGAAGATCCTTGCCCCAGGATTTGGTTGCATCTTTAAAACCCTTTTTAAACGCATCGATCAACAGATCTGCTTTTTCCGGATCGTTACCGGAGAGAGCTTTTGCAAAATCAAGGATACGGTCGGAAGTCTGCTCTACACCCCAGTATCCGTCCTCCGCGATATCTGCCTGAGCCTGTTTCCGGGTTTCCTCATCGACGGTAAAGTTTCCCTCTGCTAAGAAGCTCCACATGGAGTCAGCGTTTGCAATTGCTGTTCCCTGTTTGGTCATCATCTTTTCGACTAAACTGCGTAACTGGGAAGTGCGCTGCTCGGCATCTGCTTTTAATTTTGCAACCATTGCATAGTCAGTTTTTTTGGTAACAGTGTTTTTGTCTGTTTGAGAAGATTTCTCATATACAACACCGGTTTCTGTCTTATCAGATGCTGCAGTTTTATCAGAAGTTGTGGAAGCTGTCTTTGCAGCGGTAGTTGTCTGATAGCTGTTAAACGTTGAATTTACGTTGTTAATTGCATTCATATCCATAAATAATTCCTCCATTCCGGTAAATGAATGACCGATTTGTTCATGCAGTTTTCATTCTTTCTTCTGTAAAATATATCGGCTTTTCGGGAAAAATAGTTTAGATAGAATTGACCTTTTGGATTTAAAATGATAAGATTTATGTTGTATACAAAAAACAACGAAAATACATGACAATGGTATGGGGATTATGAAAGAAATATCAGTAAAAGCACTTGCAAAAATTAATCTGGGGCTCGATGTTGTACGTAGACGCGAAGATGGGTATCATGAAGTGAAAATGGTCATGCAGACAATACATTTGTTTGATCGACTTGAAATGAAAAAGACAGCGGGTGGGATCACAATGACGACAAATCTGTCGTTTTTGCCGACGAATGAAAATAATCTGGTCTATAAGGCTGCAAAACTTCTGATGGACGAATTTCAGATCAAAGACGGCATCGATGTGAAGCTGCACAAACATATTCCGGTCGCAGCGGGGATGGCTGGAGGAAGTACAGATGCGGCAGCAGTGCTTTACGGTATGAACCGGATGTTTGAACTTGGATTGTCTAAGGAAGAACTGATGCAGCGCGGAGTTAAGATCGGTGCAGATGTTCCTTACTGTATTATGCGTGGAACTGCACTTGCAGAGGGAATCGGTGAAAAGCTTACAGCACTTTCGCCTATGGTAAAATGTCCGGTGCTGATCGCAAAACCACAGATCAGTGTATCAACGAAGTTTGTATATGAGAATCTGAAACTGGATGAAAACACAGTTCATCCGGATATTGACCGTCTGGTTGAGGATATCAGACAAAAAGATCTTGCAGCTATTACCGCGGATATGGGAAATGTTTTAGAAACCGTGACGATCCCGAATTATCCGGTAATTGCAGAAATTAAAGAACATATGATGATGCATGGTGCTGCGGGAGCAATGATGAGCGGGAGCGGTCCGACCGTATTCGGATTGTTTGATGATAAGGATAAATCGGTTGCTGCATATGAGGCGATGCAGGCATCCGGACTGGCAAAACAGGTTTACCTGACCAGTATTTACAACAACATGAGATAAGCGAAGAAAGGGAGGAAAACAGGTTTATGACAGACGATTTGACGCTGAATATGGATGCGTATCTGCCCCTTCGGGATGTGGTGTTTAACACACTGCGTGAGGCGATCCTAAAAGGAGAGTTAAAACCCGGAGAGCGTCTGATGGAGCTGCAGCTTGCTGCAAAGTTAGGCGTCAGCCGTACACCGATCCGTGAGGCAATCCGGATGTTAGAGCAGGAGGGACTTGCGGTCACGATTCCGAGAAAAGGCGCGGAAGTAGCCAAAATGACAGAAAAGGATATGGAGGATGTACTTCAGATCCGGGATGCATTAGACGAACTTGCCGCATCAATCGCATGTGAGCAGATGACGAAGGAACAGCTAGATAACCTGACAGAGACGATGCATGAGTTTGAGGAATCTACCAAATCAAAAGATTTGAAGAAGATTGCAGCAGCGGATGTGAAGTTTCATGATATTATTTATCAGGCGACCGGCAATCCCAAACTTGTCAATATGCTCAACAACTTAAGAGAGCAGATGTACCGCTATCGTGTTGAGTATTTAAAGGATGAGAGAAATTATCCGACACTGATGCGGGAACATAATGAGATCGTGGAAGGGCTGTTGACAAAGGATAAGATGCGTGTGACAGAAGCAATGCATAAGCATGTGAAGAATCAGGTTGTGGCGGTCAAGGAAATGATCAGGGAGCAGGAGTAAGAGATTTTTTTGTATAAACTGGTTCAAATTGCATAGAATAAGGAAAATGAATTTTGGAGGATAAGCCGTAGGCTTATCCTTTTTTGTTTGCCGGGGTGCGTGGGCGTCCGAGCCGTCCCAGGCGGCGCAGGGCATGTTCCGTTGTTCGAAAAGAGGATGAGTCTGCCTTACGAGGGGGAGTAATGTTGGAGAGACGGAGTAAGGCGAGTTGAGGGGTAGTAGTAGAAATGAGGGATATTATGAAGGAAAAGGTAGCGGTTTCAAAGAGATTAAGTGAGAATATCGCGCAGATGGAGGAGTTTTTTCATGAGTGTGATGATATCAAGAAGAAGGAATTGATGCTTGGCAGGCAGATGGATGTGGCATGTTATCTGACGTTCATTGAGGTGTCGGTGGATATGGGGACTTCGGCGCTGAGTGAGGTGTTAAAGTATTTAAAAGGGCTCGGCAGGGAAGAAATTTATCAGGCGCTTAAACAGAATGGGCTTGGTATTTCAGATGCAACGTATTTTGATACGATAGAGGATGCCGTGGACGGGCTTTTAACCGGAGAAGTGATTTTGTTTGTGGACGGCTTTGACCGGGCAGTAAAGATACCGGATGACGGTTATCCGAATATGGGGATCACGGAGGCGGATTCGGAGAAGGTGATAAGGGGTTCAAATGAGGGATTCTGTGATTCAGTAAAGCAGAATGCGGCGCTGATCCGAAAGCGTATCCGTTCTCCAAAAGTCAAGGTGAAGCAGAAAAAATGTGGTGTGCGCTCGAATACCAATGTCTATCTTGTTTTTATGGAAGATCTGGTGTATCCGGGGCTGGTAAGGGAAATTGAGCACAGGCTGGAAGGTTTCGAGATCGACGGTGTGTTAGACAGCGGTGTGATTGAACAGCTTACCGAGGAAAAATGGTATTCGCCGTTTCCGCAGTTTCAGACGACAGAGCGGCCGGACCGGGCAGCGATGGCTGTTTTGGAGGGAAGGGTGGTCGTGCTTTCCGACAATTCTCCGGTGGGGCTGATCCTGCCAACCGATTATAATTCGTTCATTAAAACTAGCGATGACTATTACAACCGGTGGGAGATTGCAAGTTTTGGAAGGCTGCTGCGCTATGCCGCATCTTTTTTTGCTATGACATTGCCGGGATTTTATCTGGCGGTGACAAATTTTCATACGCAGATTTTGCCGACGATGCTGCTTTTATCCTTTGCGGATGCGAGAAGCGGCGTGCCGTTTCCTGCGGTAGTCGAGGTAATTCTGATGGAACTTTCGTTTGAACTTTTAAGAGAAGCGGGAGTGCGGCTGCCGGGAGCCATGGGAAATACGATCGGGATCGTCGGAGGATTGATCATCGGTCAGGCGGCCGTTGAGGCAAATCTGGTCAGCCCGATCGTAGTGATCGTGATATCATTTACCGCACTTTGTTCCTTTGCGATTCCAAATGAGGAATTTGCGACCGCATTTCGTATTTTAAAATTCTTTTTTATCGGAATGTGTGCATGGCTGGGGTACTTTGGCATGCTGCTGGGACTGCTCTTTGTACTGATTCATCTTGCACACTTAAAGAGTTTTGGAATTCCATATCTGATGCCATTTATCGGTGCAGATCTGACAGACTACGAGGATGAACGTGACTTTCTGTGGCGATGGCCGATCCGCAAGCTGACAAAACGCCCGATCTATGCGAAGCGGGATGAGAGGGTAAAACTGAAATTGAAATGATATGTGGGGTAAATAGTGGTTCACAACTTAACGATTGGCAAATTGTACAAAGCCGAGTGTGTTTTTGTGACTTGGAGAGAAAATTAGTAAATCTTAGCCTGCCTGTAAGTATACAGTGTTGTGATGCCATGGATGGCAGCACAAGTCTTAACGTGCCATGGAAGGCACGTTTAAGACGTACACGTCACTCCGAGAAAATCTAATGCAGGCAGACTTAGATTTTCTTATTTTCGGACAACGGAACAAAACAGGCACGGCTTTGTACAATTTGACAATCAATAAGCTTGAATGCACTATTTTCCCAAAACATCATTGAAATAAGGATGAATGCTTGCTGCAAACACCAAATAAAAAGGAGTACAAGGAATTATGTTTTCATCAAACGAAAAAATTTCAGGCCGTCAGGCTTTCCGGCTTTTGGTATTTGATCTGCTGGGACTTGGAACACTTCTGATCCCGACTGCAGTTGCCGGTTTCTGCGGAAGAGATGGCATTTTCTGTATTATTGCAGGAACGGCGGCAGGACTTTTGTTTCTGCGCCTGATGGCCTACGCAGTGGACGGGATGCAGAGCGGATTTGCGGAATACACACAGAGCATGTGCGGTATATTTTTTGGAAAAATCATACAGGCGGGATATCTGATTTATCTGGTTTTGTTAGCCGGGTATACGGCGTATCTGTTTTCTGCAGCTGTGTTAAAAAATCTTCTGCGGGAAGAATCTTTTTATCTGGTTCTGGTTTTGATCCTAGTACTTGTGTGGTATGGCTTGTTAAGCGGGATTGAGGGACGGGCGCGTGTCTATGAACTGTTATTCTGGTTTATTCTGATTCCACTTTTTATCATGTTAGCGTCAGCACTTGATGAAGTAAAAACCGATTACTGGAATCCTGTGTTTTTTACAGAAACAGGGAATTTTTTTGCCGGAAGTTATTATGTGTTTATCTGTTCTTCACTTATTTTCCTGACCCTGTTTCTGGGTGGGTATCTAAGAAAACGGGAAACTATGATGAAAGCAGGGAGATTAGCACTAATTTTTACAGGATGTTTAGAGGCAGCACTTTACCTGATCTTACTTGGCGTGTTTGGTGGTGCGGCACTCTCAAACATGCAGACACCTGCGATCACGCTGATGAGTACGATCAAAATTACTGGTGGATTTTTAAAGCGTGCAGATGCATTTATGTTTGGTATCTGGTTTTTTACATTATATGCATTGTTGAATAGTGCAGTATTTTATGCAGAAATGTTATTAAATGGTTTATATCATGCAAAAAAAAGGCAGACATTGTGGAAAAAGTGGGAGCGGGCGGCAGTGTTTTCAGCAGTTTTTGGTGTGGCAGTGTTATTTTATAACGCGAAAGAAAATACCGTACTGTATGAAAAATTTCTGTGGTATATCGGGACACCGTTTCTAGTGTTCGTTCCGGTAGTGTTTGCAGTCATTCGGTACGCACGGCAGGGAAAACAAAAAAAACATTTGAGATCCGGAGCGATTATTTGTGTCCTGTTGGGACTGACCGGACTTTCCGGCTGTGCGACGGCAGAACTTGAGGAGCGCAATTTCCCAATCGAGATGGCAGTAAACGACATGGAGCAGTTTGACATGGAATGGCTGAATGCTGATGAGACCGGTAATCGTGTGGTGGATTACAGCCACATGAAAGTTATTTTACTGGATCAGAAATTTTTGGAAAATGCCAAAAATATGGATGCTTTTCTGGAGATTCTGGAAAAAAAGAGTGACGTGCCGAGAAACACCTATCTTGCGGTGGCAGAGGATGCAGAGGCGATATTAAATTTACAGAAAAATATGGAAGAGTCCGTCGGCACTTATCTTGAAGATTATTTTGAAAACGTGTCCGAAATCAAAAAAACTGCCTATCCGACACTCGGTATGCTTTATCAGGAACAGGAAAATAAAATGGAAACCCTGTTCATTCCCTATGTGGAAGAGGTGGACAAAAAGCCAGCCGTGACACAGTATTATGCCTGGAAGCGTGGTGAGGCGGCAGGAATGATTGACAGCCAGCCGGCAATGCTTTCTTTTTTTACGCAGAATCAGATGGAAGAATATACACTGACACTCGCGGACGGAGTGGATGTGCGTCTGTTTGCACCCCATAATCAGGTCGTTTTTTCCAAGACAGAAGAAAAACAGGTCATTGCAGAGATCAACTGCAGTGGAGAGATCCTGTATGAAAAACCGGGATGGAGGCAGAAATTGCAGTCTGAATATGGTCAGAAATTAAAATCCGGGGAAATACAAGAGGTGTTAGACCGGGAACTTGCAGATTATTTTCAGGAGACTTCACAGAAAGCGGCAGTCGACTGCGCGAACAGCTATAAAAAACTTGGCGGACAGCGCAGGGACTGGTATCTGCTCTATCAGAAGCAGCAGGGGCAGTATGAAAAAGATATGGAGATCATTTACCGGGTGAATGTTGACTGGGTAAATATGGGTGAGTGAAAAGGGGGTTATAAAATAGCCCCGATCACCAGCCCGAAGAAAAAGATCCCTGCCCAAATCAGATCTTTTTTGCATGTGCGGTTCCTTTTATGGTTTAACCATGCATTGATCAGCCAGAAAACGATGCACAAAGGAGTAAAAATATAAAAAAATGATAACATTCTTGTGCAGTCTGTACAAGTAACAATCAGGGTAAAAGCAATTTAAAACTGCATAAAAGTAAAAATAAGTGGAATACTCCTCCTATCAAACAGAAAAAAGGAGTATTCCGATGAAATTTTCAAACATAAAAACAAAAAAAGATTCTCTCTACATAATCCTGATTCTTTTATTTTGCATCGCCTGTATTGCAGGACTGCGATATGAAAGACGGCTTAACATGCAAAAAGACATTGCAGAAAAAATCGTTCGTTTTCATGTGATCGCAAACAGTGATAGAAAAGCGGATCAGGACTTAAAACTTGCCGTGCGTGATGCAGTGGGGATAAAAATGTCAGAACTTTTAAAAGATGTAGCTGACCGCAGTGAATCAGAGGATGTAATCCGGGAAAATATGGAGAATATGAAGCAGACAGCCAAAAAGGTCATCGCAGAAAATGGATATGACTATGAGGTGGATGTATATCTTAAAGATACGGATTTCCCAGTAAAAAGTTATGGTATGTACACATTTCCGGCAGGAACCTATGAAGCGTTAGAAATTGTGATCGGAGAGGGAAAGGGGCATAACTGGTGGTGCGTGATGTACCCAAACATGTGCTTTTCAGATACCATGTACGAAGTGATCAGTGAGGATGCCAAAAGTTCGTTAAAAAGAGTTTTATCAGAGGATGAGTATCAACAGGTACTTGCATCTGGAAATTATCAGGTCAGATTCAGGGGAATTGAAATTTTAAAAGAACTGTATGATGAAAAATAGTATTGAATATTAAGCGAAAAGCGTATAATATAGTTCTGATGTAAAGAAACAGCAGGAAATGAGGATTAGAATGACAAAAGATGTACTGGTAACTATTAGCGGACTGCAGTTTTCGCCGGAAAATGAGAATGAATCCGTGGAACTGATCACATCCGGCAATTATTATAAAAAAAATGGAAAACATTATATTATTTACGATGAAGTCACAGAGGGTTTTTCTGAAACGACACGCAATATCATCAAGCTGAACGATGACCTTTTGGATATCACAAAAAGAGGTGTTTCAAATGTACATATGATGTTTGAGAAGAACCGGAAAAATGTAACTTATTATTATACACCATACGGAAGTCTTTTGATCGGAATCGATGCAAAGAGTGTGGATGTACAGGAAACGGAACATGATATTGATGTTAAGGTCAATTATGAATTAGAGGTCAATTATGAGCATATGGCAGACTGTTGTATCACGATGAATATCAAGTCAAAGGATGCCGGGGATTTCCGGATCACGGAGGCAGAATAAGCAGAAAACAGTAAAATCATGAACAAAAGTATGTGAGATTGCTGACATAAATAAAAGGACAGAAACCTACAGTAACAGTGTCATAAAGCATGACATGAAAACGATAGGTTTCTGTCCTTTTTAAGATGGAAAAGGTTTAATGTTCCATCTTCCATATAGCAACAGAATAACCAGGAAGATCCGTTCCGCCGCCAAAGTCGTGCGGGGTATCTGTGATCAGTTCCTGTGCCGTGCCGCATCCGGCATCAAAATCTGCGTGGAAAGAATTTTCATCTGCGTTGATTGCCACATAGATGCGTTCATGTTCACTTTTGCGCTCGAAAATACACTGGCGGTTCGTCAAAAGCACAGAGCGGAAAGCACCATAATTTAATGCTTCCGAGTTCTTTTTGATCTCGGCAAGACGGCTGATCATATCAGACAGATCGTTCCATTCCGGTGCGTCAAAGCAGGCGCGTAATGCAGGATCGCCTTCTTCTTTTCTTGCTTTTGCACCCCATTCACTGCCATAGTAAACACATGGAATGCCAGGCATACCAAACAGCATGCCGTAGATCAGTGGCAGATGTTTTTCGTTAGTTAAAATGCTTGCGATTCTTGTGACATCATGATTATCCACAAAGCAGAGCAGATGTCTGCCCTTGTAGAGTGTCCAGTTATCCGGTCCGAACTGGCGCAGCAGAGAGTGGTTGATCTCAAACATATTCATGCTGTTAAAGCTGGAATAAAGTCCTTTGTAGCACTCATAGTTGGTTACAGAATGCAGCATGGAATCATTCATCCACTGATTGTAATCACCGTGTAATGTCTCACCGACTAAGAAGAAGTCCGGTTTTAAGCTGTCACAGAAGCTGCGCAGACGGCGAAGAAAATCATGGTCAAGACAGTATGCAACGTCGAGACGCAGACCATCGATATCAAATTCTTCCACCCAGCCTTTGATCGCTGCAAAAATATGCTGGATAACATCTTCATTTCTGAGATTTAATTTGACCAGATCATAGTTCCCTTCCCAGCCCTCATACCACAGACCGTCGTTATAGTTGGAATTGCCGTCAAAACTGATGTGGAACCAGTCTTTGTACGGGGAATCCCATTTTTTCTCCAAGACATCCTGAAATGCCCAGAAACCACGGCCGACATGATTGAATACACCATCCAGTACAACTTTGATGCCTTCTTTATGAAGATTGTCACAGACTGTGGCAAAGTCTTCATTCGTACCGAGTCTGGTATCGATCTTTGTATAATCCCTGGTATTGTAACCGTGTGTGTCAGACTCAAAGACCGGGGAAAAATAGATGGCGTTGGCGCCAAGTTTTTTGATGTGCGGAATCCAGTCATTGACCTTTAAAATACGATGCTCTAAAACGCCGTCATTCTCAAACGGAGCACCGCAGAATCCAAGCGGATATATCTGATAAAAAACACTTTCGTAAGCCCACATAAGAAAACCTCCAATTCTGCGCGATAGCGCTATGCATGCTGTGCATGATAAAATCTCTCATAGACCGTTTGGATCCGGGAGAGTATTGTTGACTGTAAAAACGGACAGATGTCAGGAATTATGACTCATATCATATGATTTTTTAGAACATGCGCGCTGTGCACTAATCACAGTATCGCGGAAACCGCCATGTTCTAAAGCTGCAACTGCCTCAATGGTCGTACCGCCCGGAGAACATACTGCGTCTTTTAATTCGCCCGGATGTTTTCCCGTCTCTAAAACCATTTTTGCAGCACCCAAAACTGACTGTGCGGCAAATTTATAAGCCTGTGCGCGCGGCATGCCGTCTGCAACGGCGGCGTCTGCCATTGCCTCAATAAACATATAGACATAGGCAGGGGAAGAACCAGAAACACCGACAACGGCATCCATCATGCTTTCCGGTACAACTTCTGCACGGCCGAAGCTGTTGAATAAGGACTCAACGAGCTTTACTTCCGCTGGTGTTACCTTGTCATTCGGACAGAGCGCACTCATTGCAGCACCCACAAGAGCCGGAGTATTTGGCATGGCACGTACCAGTTTGACATTGCCAAGCATCGCCTCGATATTTGCAATCGGCTGTCCGGCTGCGATGGAAACGATAAGACAGTCTGATTTTAAATGATCTTTGATCTGAGGAAGTACCTCTGCAAATTTATTTGGTTTTACAGCGAGAAATAAAATATCGCTTCGTTCTGCAACAACTTCATTTGATGGCGTTGTCTCTATGGAAAATTTTGTCCGGATTTTATCAAGTGTCTCAGGAGAGTGTGCACTTGCAATGATCTGGCTGGTCGTCACTAAAGATGCATCTAAAATACCGCCGATCATGGCGCTTCCCATATTGCCGGCACCGATAAAACCAATCATTTTATCTAACATATAATCCTCCTTGTTTTGCGGAGCAAAATGCGACTGCCATTGCAGGAGCAGAGGATTTCCCTCCTTGTTTTGCTTTTTCATCATTCAAATTCTATCCTAGTCTATTTGAGGGGAAACGTCAACATTTTATGCAGAGATGAGAATGTGGAATCAAAAAATATTTTCCTATGACAATGCAAATCAGGGCAAAATTAACAGATTTGCTGAGTTACTTCCTAAATGAGTAGAAATAATGCAATTTTTGCATAATATTATACAAGAAATATGCAGAAAAATATCATATTATTGATAATGTATGTTATATTAGTTTTCAAAGGAGAAAAACATGGCAACTGAAAGAAAAACATTGACACAGCTGGCTGTGCCAATATGCTTAGAGACTTTATTTTATATGCTTTCAGGCATGGTCGATACACTTATGTTATCGTCTGTAAGCGACCAGGCTGTGGGAGCTGTCGGAACAGCAAATACATATATAAGTGTTTTTATCATCATGTTCGGGGTAATATCATCCGGTATGGTAGCAGTTATGTCACAAAATATCGGAGCGGGGAGACCTGGAATTGCATATCAGGCCAGACAGCTTGGACTTATGTTTAACGCACTGACAGGTATCCTTATGTCGGTTTTTATTGCCTTTTTTTCTGGAGAAATACTTAGAATCGTAAGTATTGCTCCGGCTTTGCTTGAGCCGGCAGAAACATACCTTAAAATTGTTGGAGGTGCATGTTTTTTAAATGCGCTTATTCCAATTTTTTCCAGCTATCTCAGAGTGTTTGGATATACAAAGCATTCCTTAATAGGAACGATTGCAGGAAATGCCATTAATATAATATTTAATTCAGTGTTCCTGTTTGTATTTCATTGGGGAGTAATGGGAGTTGCTATTGCCACAGTTATTTCAAAAGTTGTGAACCTTATCATTGTAGCAGGCATGGGTGCTGTACTGATAAAGGCAAAGCAGAGCCCGGAGCGCATTCCATCACGGAAGATACTTGCGCAGATTGTTAAGATAGGTTTTCCTTCTGCATTTGAAACAGCACTTTATAATGTTGCAATGACACTTATAGTAAGATTTATGAATCAGATGGATGCAGTCGGAATGAATGTTACAGCCCGTTCATATGCTATGCAGATAGCAAATTTCTCGTATTGTATAGGAGCTGCACTTGCACAGGCTAATGCTATTATGACCGGCTGGAGAATTGGATCAAAGGAGTTTGAAGAGTGTGACAGGGGTACGCGGAAAGCTGTGTTATATGGTCTTATAACAGCGACGTGCTTCTCTGTGACATTTGCGATATCCGGACATTTTATAGTTCATATATTTACGGATGATGCACAAATGATAAATCTTGTGGTAAGGCTGTTAATAGTAGATATATTCCTTGAATTTGGAAGGGTGACAAATCTTGTATATGGTCAGGCATTAAAAACCAGTGGGGATGCGGTTTTTCCGGTTATAATGGGTGCGATATTTATGTATCTGTTTGCAGTCGGTGGAACATATTTTCTTGGAATACATATGGGACTTCAGGCAGTAGGAGCATATATTGCCATGGCAGGTGATGAGTGCGCGAGAGCTGTTGGAATGGTGCTTAGATGGAAGAGCGGAAAATGGAAAAGCAAGAGTCTTGTAGAATTGTAGGAGAGAGTATGTACTTTGAATTAAAGGAAAATAAACCACATGGTACAAAGGACAATCCATTTAGTATATATCACATAGAGAATGCGGGGCGGTCATTTCAGATACCGGTACATTGGCATGATGAACTTGAGATTATATATGTAAAAAGTGGTTTGCTGACGGTAAGTATATCAGGGGAGAGTTATATTGGAAAAGCAGGGGATGCGTTCGTTGTGTCGCCGGGCAATCTGCATCTTATGGGCTCACAGACCGGCACTGTGGATTATTTTACGTTTTTGTTTCCGTTAAAATATATATCTTTTCGGACCGATGACATGTTAGATGATAAATTGCTTGAACCATTAAATAACGGTCAGTTGATGATAAGCCCAAGAGTAAAAGATTCAGCAAAAGAACTGTGTGAACAGCTGATTGATATATATATGGCAGAAAATGATGAAACTGAGTCAAAAATAACTGCGCAGATAAAGACAAAAATAATTCTTTTACAATTTATTCTTGAAATGTGGAAGAAAGGATTTGTAATAGAAAATGATACAAGCGGCAGAAATATTGTAGAAAAAGAGATGGTTTCATATATACAGCAGAATTTTACAGGAAAGATATCGCTAAAGGAATTTGGAAAACAGTTTCATCTTTCGGAAAAATATATATCGCGGTATTTTAAGGAACATTTTCATATTACATTGTCGCAATATATAACATATTTACGTTTGGAGAATGCAAAACAGTTGTTACAAGATACCGATCTTTCAGTGACGGAGACAGCTATGCAGAGCGGATACCAGAATGTAAGTTATTTTATCAGAAGTTTCAAAAAAACATATGGCATTTCTCCGCTGAAATATAGAAACAGCGGGATATTGACAAAAATATGACTATCGACTATATTACATACAAATGATAAAATTTATTGACAAAGGTGTTGGAACCAGGAAAGTTCTGACGCCTTTTTTTGATTCAATAGAAGAGAAGGTGTTTGTATGGTAAAATGCAGGGATATTTTACAGATGAATCTGGATGGAATGTGGCTGTTAGCCGGAGAAGGCGGCTTAGATCGTGTGGTGTCATGGACTTATGTGGTTATGACAAGACCGTTTGCCGACCATATGAACGCCGGAGATTTTGCACTCTGCAGTGTTGATTTTGAGCATTTCGGATGGAAGGAAGTAAGGGATGCCATGCGCGAACTTGACGAACTTAAGATATCAGGTTTTGCAATTTCCATTAAGGATGAGCGGGAAGAGGTGCCGGAGGATGTCATTGAGCTTGCGGAAAAATTAACTTTGCCATTGTTTAAAATCCGGTGGGAAAAAGCGTCTTTTGTGGATATTGCGCAGAGCATTGGAAATTATGTGATCGAGGAAAATAATAAGACAAACCGCAAGGGTGAATTTTTATATAATTTATTGTTTGGATATGATATCAACACGCGGTATATTGAAAAAATCGCGGGGCTGTTTCATATGGATTTTTCGGTTCCACACCGTGTTGGAATCATTGTGGTAGACCGCGTCTATGGGGAAAACCTTGAAAATGATGAACATACATATCATTATTATATGAGCTGCATGGCAAAAATGATTTCGGATCTTGGAGATGCAACCCTGTTTATGAATTTTTTGAATAAAGGTGTCATTTTATTTCCGGATTATGAGGATGACAGACTGATCCACAGTCTGGAAAAATTATTAAATGATCTCGATGACACCCCACAGTTTTGCCACCGGATGAAAAGCACCTGTATTCTTGGCAGGCCATATCAGAATCCGCAGGATTATGGCAAAAGTTATCAGGAGGCAAAGAGCCTGATCTGCAAAAAAGATGCCTTAGTGAGCTCACAGCGGAAAAAGGTCATAAGCAGCAGTATGATGGGTATTTATAAATTCCTTTTTGCGAACGGCAACCGTGAGGAAATCCGTACATACTGTGAAAAGAGATTAAAAAAGTTAGAAGAATATGACCATGCCAATCATACGGATTTAATTGAGACATTTCTTACCTATTATCAGAATGGATTCAATATCAGTAAGACCGCATCTGCCATGTATATTCACAGGAACACACTGCAGTATCGTCTTGGAAAGATATCGGAACTGCTTCATCTCGAACTCGATAATTATATGGAATGTTTAGAGATCATTAATTGTATTATGGTCTGGAAACTGATGTTTTCGTGAAAATATCAGTTTCCTTTGTTCAACCTACACAAAAACCACTTTTCTAAATGTGCATTCTGCACAAAATCTTTTGTATACATTGAATATTGCACCGTTGCAGATATTTTCATAAAATAAACTCAAGTTTTTCGAAAAGAAAAATAAAAAGTATCTGACAACAAAGGCGTTATGATTCCCGGAATGGGAGTGTCATAACGTCTTTTTTTGTCCAGTTGAAGCGGTGGACAGAAAGGAGCACATTATGAAAAAAAGAATCGTATCAGTACTTATGGCAGTATCAATGGCTGCAGCATTAACAGCAGGATGCGGTGGTGAAAAGACGACAGGTGCATCGGCAGCTTCCGGAAACAGTGCAGAAGCAGACAGTGCGAAAGAAGCAGGAAATGATGCGCCGGCAACAGAGAGCACAAGCGGCGGTTACGAAGAAAAAAAGGTGTTACGTGTTGCAATGGAATGTGCTTATGCACCATTTAACTGGACACAGGAGAGTGAAGATGTTGCGAATGGAGATAAGGCAGTCAAGATTACAAACAGTGATGGTTATGCATATGGCTATGATGTAAAGACTGCAAAGATGTTAGCAGATGCGTTAGGCTGGGATCTTGAGATTTACAAGACAGAATGGAGTGCAATCGTTCTTGGACTGGATGCGGGCGATTATGACTGCATTATCGGTGGCATGTGTTACAGCGAGGAGCGCGATAAAACGCTTGATTTTACAACTCCTTACTACATCAGGGATGTTGTTCTTACGGTAAAGGATGACGGACCTTATGCAGATTTCACGGATGTCAGTCAGTTTGATGGAAAAAATCCGGTGGTAACAACACAGCTTGGAACAAACTTCCCGAACTACTATCCGGAGATCCCGACTTCGGTGGAGGGAACACAGTATGAGACGACTTCAGAAGTATTCATGGCAGTAAAATCAGGTACGGCAGATATCAGCGTCATTGATTATCCGACTTCAAAATCAGCCGTAGATACGATGTCCGGTCTTAAGATCCTTGACATTGATCTTCCGTGTCCATCTGAAAACTCAAATGATGTATGTATTGCAGTCCGTGAGGGTGATACCGAGTTAAAAGATTTATTACAGGGAGCAATGGAAAAATGTAACTGGACAACAGATAACAAAGATGGATTTGATGCACAGATGGATGAAATGTTAGAGGTACAGCCATCCGCAAACTAAACATAACGGGAGGTGTCTTTCATGGGAGAGTTATCGATTTTACTGACGGCGGCAACGCCTGGAGCAGACAGTGGGAGCTTTGAATGGGCAATGTTTATTGCGCAGAAATATGCAGGAATGTTTGCAAATGCGACATGGACGACATTGTATGTGGCGGTGACCGGCACGATTGTCGGGTTTGTGCTTGGATTTCTGGTTGGTGTGATAAACACCACCCAGATCCATCCGGAAGATTTTATTTTAAAACGAATCCTTTTAAAGATTCTGCGTGTGATCGTTGCCGTTTATATGGAAATATTCCGTGATACACCGATGATCGTTCAGGGCATGATCATTTATTACGGTTTGAGACAGTCAAATGTGGAAATCGCGCCGGCACTTGCAGGTATTCTGGTAACAGTTTTAAACACCGGTGCATATATGGGTGAGACGGTCCGTGCAGGTATCAATTCCGTGGACAGGGGACAGGAAGAAGGAGCACTTGCAATGGGGATGTCGCATATCGGTGCCATGTGGCATGTAATTTTACCGCAGGCATTCCGCAATGTGATTCCGGAGATGGGAAATACATTTGTGAATAATCTGAAAATGACATCAGTCTTGAATGTAATCGGAGTCTCCGAACTGTTTTTGATGGCAAAAACGGCAGGCGGTTCTTATTACAAATATTATGAAGCTTACCTGGTAATAGCAACGATCTATTTTGTACTCTGTTTTATCTTTAACCGTTTGTTCGGACTGCTTGAGAAACGGTTAAAAGGAAAATCTGATTATGTACTTGCAACGGAATATCTTGATAACGATTAGGAGGGGAGTCATATGTCAAAACCAGTCATTAAAGTAGAAAATCTGGTCAAAAGTTTTGGGGACCATGAAGTGTTAAAGAAAATTGATTTTGAAATAAACAAGGGTGATGTCGTATGTATTATCGGCTCATCCGGTTCTGGAAAATCCACATTGCTCCGGTGCATTAATCATTTAGAAACGCCTACTTCCGGGGAAATATTGTTTCACAATGTCGCTGTGAGAAATACACCGAGAGCGCTTTCTGATTACCGCACCAAGGTGGGAATGGTATTTCAGTCATTTAATCTTTTTAACAATATGACCGTATTTGAAAACTGTATGTCAGGTACAAAAAAAGTACTGCACCTGGATAAGGAAGAGTGTAAATGCCGCGCGATCACCCATTTAAAACAGGTTGGCATGGCACCGTATATCAATGCAAAACCGGATCAGCTTTCCGGTGGACAAAAGCAGCGTGTTGCGATTGCAAGGGCACTCTGCATGAATCCGGAAGTGCTGCTGTTTGATGAGCCGACGAGTGCATTAGATCCTGAGATGGTGGGAGAGGTACTTTCTGTTATGAAGCAGCTTGCGAGCGAAGGTCTGACAATGATCATCGTGACACATGAAATGGAATTTGCAAAAAATGTGTCGACCAGAACTATCTTTATGGATGACGGATATGTGGTGGAGGATGAACCGCCGCAGGAACTTTTTACGAATCCGAAAAATCAGCGTACAAGGGAATTTTTAAAACGATATATGGAAAGCAAATCGTGAGAAACCACACGATTCAGCCTAAAGAACATACGATTCAAAAAATGGAGGGGATTTCATGGATAATTTTGTGATTACTGTGGCAAGAGGATTTGGAAGCGGTGGAAAACAGATTGCAAGTAAAGTGGCAGAGGAACTTGGAATCCACTGCTATGAAAACCGGATATTGACGCTTGCATCCCAGATGAGCGGATTAGACGAGCAGTTATTCCGGGAAGTGAATGAGAAAATGAGGGAGAAAAAAGTGTCATCTTTTTTAAGAGGACTACCCATAACAAGCAGACCAAAACCGGAGGATAAAGAATTTGTTTCGGATGAAAAGCTGTTTGAGATACAAAAAGAAATCATAGAACATTTAGCGGACAGTGAGTCCTGTGTGATCGTTGGAAAATGTGCGGACTGGGTTCTTCGTGGCCGGAAGAATGTAGTCAGTGTCTATATTGAGGCGCCGAGACGCTACTGTGTGAAAAATGTCATGGAGCGTATGGGGGTAAACGAGGCTACGGCACATAAGTCGATCGCACAGACGGATAAATACCGTGCGGCGTACTATGAACATTATACCGGTGGCAATTACTGGACAAATCCGGTGAACTACGACATGACCTTAAACAGTGAGCGTGTCGGAAGAGAAGGGTGTGTGAAGGTCATTATAGATTATCTGAAAATGAAGTTTCCGGAAGGGATGTGAGGTAGATATGTTTGAATTTGACGGACAGGTGTGTCTGGTCACGGGAGCCGGGAATCCAAATGGAATCGGGTTTGGCTGTGCAAAGCAGCTTGGACTTTCCGGTGGGACAGTGATCATCACGGCAACGACGGAACGTATTTATGAGAGAGTGGAAGAATTAAAGGCGATGGGGGTTCGAAAGGTATACGGATGCATTGCCAATCTGTGTGACAGGAAGGCGGTAAAAACGCTGATCACAGAGATTACCGAGCAGCATGGAACCATTGATGTGTTAGTCAACAATGCCGGAAATGCATCTATTGCAGACAGGGAAAAGGGAGATATTCACGCCAATCTCTGCGATATGGATGATAAGACCTGGGATGCTATTATTGAGAGGAATCTTACATTGACCTACAATGTCACGGCGGAAGTGCTTAAGGTCATGCGGAAAAACCGTTACGGCAGAATCGTATTTATTTCTTCTGTGACCGGACCGCTTGTGACCCATATGGGAGTTGCAGCATACGGTGCTGCAAAGGCGGGAATCACGGCGTTAAGTAAAAGTATTACCTATGAGGAAGGAAAAAATCATATTATTTCAAACTGTATTCTTCCGGGATGGATCGCAACCGGAGTGCTGACGCCGGACAGGCTTGCGGCAGGCAGCAGAAATCCACTGGGACGGCCGGGGATGCCGGAGGAAGTCGGGAATCTTGCGGTATATTTGGCATCCAGGGAAAATTCCTATGTGGCAGGACAGGATATTGTGATCGACGGCGGAAACTGGATTCAGGAAATGAAATAAGGAGGAGAGGATTCATGAGAATAGAAGAACATCCGATACTTGGAAAAACCGAAGAACGGAAAAAAGTGACATTTACCTATGATGGAAAAGAATTAGAGGGTTATGAGGGAGAACCGATTGCAGCAGCACTTAAGGCGGCAGGTGTGATGGTACACAGGCACACAAAAAAAGGGAGTCCGCGCGGAATTTTCTGTGCGATCGGAAGATGTACCGACTGCGTTATGGTGGTGGATGGAAAAATTAATGTCCGTACCTGTATCACACCGCTTGCACAGGGAATGGTGGTGGAGACGCAGTATGGTGTTGGAACAGAAAAACCGGCGCAGGAAAGGGGTACAGTATGAAAAGATATGAATTGATCGTAATCGGTGCGGGACCGGCTGGTCTGTCAGCTGCAATAGAAGCTTCTAAGGCAGGAATGAATGTCATTGTATTTGATGAAAATGCAAGACCTGGAGGACAGCTCTTTAAACAGATCCACAAATTCTTTGGTTCGAAAGAGCACAAGGCAAAGATCAGAGGATTTAAGATTGGCGAGGATCTCTTAAAAGAAGCTGAGGAAGCCGGAGTTGACGTAGAATTAAACGCAACGGTCGTTGGAATTTATCAGGAAAAAGAAGTCAATGTCAGAATTGGCGAAGAAATAAAGCATGTGAAAGGAGATGCAATCATTATTGCAACCGGTGCCTCGGAGGCAGTTGTGAATTTTCCGGGATGGACGCTGCCGGGTGTTATTGGAGCCGGTGCAGCACAGACAATGATGAATCTGCATCATGTACAGCCCGGAAAACGGATCCTGATGCTTGGAAGCGGAAACGTAGGATTAGTGGTAAGTTTTCAGTTACTGCAGGCAGGCTGTGAGGTCGTGGCACTTGTGGATGCGGCTCCTAAGATCGGCGGTTACGGTGTGCATGCAGCGAAGGTGTCAAGATGCGGTGTTCCGTTTTATCTGTCTCATACCATTAAAAAAATCGAAGGAACAGATTGTGTGACAGGAGTTACGATCGCGGAGGTAGACAGCAGTTTTCATTTTATCGAAGGAACAGAAAAACATTTTGACGTCGACACGGTATGTCTCGCGGTCGGATTAAATCCGATGAGCCAGCTTGCGGAGATGGCAGGATGCGCGATGGAGGATAACCCGAAAAAAGCAGGATTTGTTCCTTCCTGTGATGAATATGGAAGAACCAGCATACCGGGCATTTATGTGGCGGGCGATGTCTCCGGCATTGAGGAAGCAAGTTCGGCGATGATCGAAGGACGTATCGCCGGTGTATCGGTGGCACACGATTTCAGTTATGTGGACAGCGATGTATTTGAAGAAAAAGTAAAGGGGTTTGAGGCTGCGTTATCAAGTCTGCGTCAGGGAATGTTTGCACCGGAAAACCGCGGGAAAAATATTGAGACAACGGAAGAGGGAATTCCTGTTTCAAAAAATCTTTTAAAAAACGGTTATCTCGGCGATGAGGTTCTTACATTTCCGGGTGTAAAGAAAATAAAAGGAATCCATCCGGTCATTGAATGTACGCAGAACATTCCATGTAATCCCTGTCAGGATGCATGTAAAAAAGGCTGTATCAAGATCGGGGAGAAGATTACAAGTCTCCCGGATGTGGATGAGACGGCAGAATGTATCGGATGCGGCATGTGCGTGGCTAGCTGTTCCGGTCAGGCAATCTTTCTCGTAAATGAAGAAGTGGAGCCTGGAATGGGTACGGTGACAATGCCGTATGAATTTATGCCGCTCCCGGGTAAAGGTGAGAAGGGCATGGCATTAAATAGGAAGGGAGATGCGGTATGTGAGGCAGAAGTCGTGGATATCCGGACATCTCCGGCATTTGACCACACCAATCTTTTGACCATTAAGGTTCCGACTGAGTATGTCATGAGTGCAAGATTTTACAAAGGGGGGAAATAGATCATGGAAAAATTACAGGATCGTTTTGCAGATATTGGTGAATTTATTGCACAGGAAGATGATGATGTTATTGTCTGCCGCTGCGAGGAGATCACAAAAGGAGAAATCAGGAAAGCTGTGCATGATGGCATTTTTACGATTGCAGAGATGCGCAGATATTTAAGAAATGGTATGGGACTCTGTCAGGGACAGACCTGTGGAAAGGTTGTCAAAGGGATTATGGCAAGAGAACTTGGAGTAAAACCCACGGATCTTACTCCGGCAACCGCAAGAGCACCGATGCGTCCGATGGAGATGAGGATATTGGCAAATGACAGAAACAAAGACTGATAAAAAAGTAAAGGAGGCAGCTTATGAGTATAGAATTTCGTTATTTAAGTGAGGAAGATATGATAAAAGCAGGTGTCAAGGATATGCATGCGTGTGTGGAAACCTGTGAGGAAGCATATAAATTGCTGGGAACCGGAGATTATGTTATGGGTGGAAAATTACATAATTCCCACGGAATTTCACTAACGTTTCCGGACAATCCGCCGTTTCCTGGGATGCCAAAGAATGCACCGGACCGCCGCTTTTTTGCAATGCCGGCTTATCTTGGCGGTAAGTTCCATCTCTGCGGGGAAAAATGGTATGGATCGAACACGGAAAACCCAAAGAAAAAACTGCCGCGTTCCATCCTGATGCTGACTTTAAATGATCCGGATACCGGGGCACCGGCAGCTTATATGTCGGCAAACATTTTAAGTGCGATGCGTACCGGCGCAGTACCCGGAGTTGCCGCAAAATATTTAGCAAGAGAGGATGCGAAGGTGGTAACGTTAGTCGGTCCCGGGGTAATTAACCGTACCGCTCTGATGGCATTTTTAGATGTACGGCCTTCCATTGATACCGTCAAATTAAAAGGCCGAGGGATGGAAAGTTTAAACCGTATGTCTGATTTTATCAAAGAAAATTGTCCGCAGGTCAAAGACGTTATCATTTGTGACACGATGGATGAAGCAATCGCAGATTCTGATATTGTCAGCATGGGAACTTCCGGTGCAGATCCGGAAGTCAACAGCAGATATTTAAAGGACGGCGTACTGTTTTTGGGATCCTCCCGCTTTAAAATGGATGACGATTTTTTTGTTAACCGCTGTCAGCCGGTTGTTGATAACTGGGGGATTTATGAGAGTAATCTCTTAGAGCGTGGCGAAGAATTTCCGGAAGGAGGATTCCGTCATAATGATGGAAGCGGAAACCGTCTGCTTGGAATGTATTTCCTTGATTATGTGCATGAGGGGTTGATAAAACGGGAAGATATCTGGAGCATGCCGGATGTGATTGCCGGAAAATACAAAAGAACGTCAGATACACAGTCCTTTGCCTGTGCATGTTATGGTATGCCGGTATGGGATGTGGCATGGGGAGCAGCAGTCCTTTCCAATGCGAAAAAAAATGATATCGGAACAGTCTTAAAACTCTGGGATACCCCGGATATGTACTAAATTGGAGGAACGCTTATGAAAACAAGTGCAGATGTAATTGTAATCGGTTCTGGAATTATCGGAAATGCCACAGCATATTATCTTGCAAAAAACGGTCTGGATGTCATTGTGCTTGAAAAAGATGCCACGATCGGAAATGGAAGTTCCTCACGAAACGGCGGTGGTGTACGCCAGTCAGGAAGGGATGTAAGAGAACTTCCGCTTGCCATATATGGGGTAAAAAATCTCTGGCCAACGCTCTCAGATGAACTTGGTATGGATGTGGAGTATCATCAGGATGGCAACCTGCGCCTCGGAAAAACACCGGCGCATCTGGTTAAATTAAAACAGCTTGCCGACAACGCATCCGCAGTTGGTCTGGATGTAAAAATGATCGATGCGCAGGAAATCAAAAAAATCTGTCCATATATGTCAGATGAAGTCATCGGGGCAAGCTGGTGTCCGACAGATGGTCATGCCAATCCGCTGCTTGCGACACTTGCTTATTATCTGAAAGCAAGACAGCTTGGTGTGCAGTTTTACAGCGGCATATCAGTGGAAAAATTAGGGCTTGTCAGAGGAAAGGTAAGAAAGGTATTTACAAATGAGGGTGTATTTGATACGGAGATGGTCGTCGTTGCAGCAGGTATCGGAAGCAGACCAATCTTAAATTCCGTCGGGATCGATATACCGATGAATCCAAAGATCGCAGATACCATTGTCACAGAGGCACAGCCGCCGATGTTCTGGCAGATGCTTGGCACAGCTGCAGCGGACTTTTACGGGCATCAGACCAAACATGGTTCCTTTGTGTTT
>ERZ1026854.79-NODE-79-length-70945-cov-21.611356_pt1 | contig 70945 bp, 31 predicted proteins | sample MGYA00380157_ERZ1026854 | MGnify/ENA primary metagenome ERZ1026854 (study PRJEB33269, sample SAMEA4719793) | human gut metagenome | biome: human-associated habitat; feature: organic feature; material: feces | place: Cameroon | collected 2013-10 ...
TATTGTTGATGAAAAGTTCTTTCTGTATCGACTTGCAAAGATTTATGCTTATCCCAACTAAATTTCCACTGAGCCATCAAATGTTCTATGCGTGTTGGTCGCTTACCACGCTTGACCTTTCAGAATTCAATACTTCAAGTGTTGCTACCATGTACCAGATGTTCATGTCGTGCAACTCTCTTCAGACAGTTTATGTGAACTGCAATTTCACTACTGAAAACTGTAAGGATAACGATAACCAGATGTTTGCACAATGTGCAAAACTTGCAGGTGCTACAGAATGTGATGGCACCAGCGACATCGGTACAAACCGTGCCAACTATGTTGATGGTTATCTTACTGATATTGCTTATGCCCGTTGGAGCGATGACGGCAAGACCTTGACATTCTACAGCAACCACGACCGCCAGTCAGGCGACTTTGGTGTACTTCATAGCGGGTATCCGTCATGGCTTGATGATGAAAACGAAAGGTATACCACCGCTACACATGTGGTATTTGACGAGAGTTTCTCGAATGCTCGGCCTACTTCGTGTGGCTATTGGTTTACTTCTTTCCAATCTCTCGAAGGCATCGAAGGTATTGAGCATTTGAATACATCAGAGACGACAAGCATGGAGGGTATGTTTTATGGATGTGTTGTCAAAAATAACATGAATCTTTCTGCGCACAACACTTCCAAGGTAAAGAATATGAGCAATATGTTCTATAATGCTCAAATTCCTTCTGTAAGTTTATCTGGTCTCGACTGTTCTGAGGTTACTGATATGGAGGCTATGTTCATGAATGCCAGTATATCCCAGATAGATTTGACAGGACTTCGTACATCCAAACTTACCAGTATGGGAAGTATGTTTGAAGGTTGCCAAATCAAAGATAATCTTGATTTGTCGGGTTTCAATACTGAAAAAGTAACGAGCATGTCGAGCCTTTTCAAAAATTGTACTGCAACGGATATCTGTCTGGCAAGTTTCAAAACTCCTAATGTTACTGATATGAGCAGTATGTTTGAAGGTTGCCAAATCAAAGATAATCTTGATTTGTCGGGTTTCAATACTGAAAAAGTAACGAGCATGTCGAGCCTTTTCAAAAATTGTACTGCAACGAATATCTGTCTGACAAGTTTCAAAACTTCTAATGTTACTGATATGAGCAGTATGTTTGAAGGTTGCAGCAAACTGACATCACTTGACTTGACAACATTCAATACCGAGAATGTACAAAACAATTGCAGCATGTTCAAGGACTGTTCGTCGCTCACCTCTCTCACTTTTGGCAATTTCTACGTTGGTTTCTCTACCGATCTTTCTGCTATGTTTCAAGGGTGTTCTGCCTTGACTTCGGTCGATCTGTCTAAATTCAATACTGCCAATGTAATTGATATGCAATATATGTTTGACGGTTGCAAGAGCCTCGCTTCGCTCGATGTATCAATGTTTGATACTGGAAATGTATTGAACATGTGCAACATGTTCAGCGGATGCTCAACTTTAACCGAACTTGACCTCATGAATTTCAGTACTTCCAACGTGCAGACTATGGACAACATGTTTGCTGGCAATTCATCTTTAGTATGGATATTTGCCGACAGCAAGTTTTCGACAGCATCTTGCACAAGAGGCAATGGCATGTTTAATGGCTGTAAGTCATTGCTTGGCGCAATTAACTATGATGCCTCCAAGACTGACAAGAATTACGCCAACTGCTCCACAGGCTACTTTGCCGACAAAAACAAAGGGCGCAACACGTATGTGCGTCTGAAAAATCGTGTGCTTACCTTCTATTATAGCTACTACAAGCAAAGTGGTGATTATGGATTGAATTCGGGAGCTCAAGTTCCAGGATGGAATGGTAAGTCTTTCACCAAGGTTGTATTCGACAAGAGTTTCAAAGACCAATCGCCATGGACTTGCCGATGGTGGTTCTATAAAGCATATTCCTTAACTTCGATAGAAGGTATAGAAAATTTGGATGTAAGTGGCACACGAAACATTACCTCTATGTTTGAACGTTGCAATAAACTTAAGGTGCTCGACCTGTCGAACTTCTATACTCCCAATCTTAATATTATGAACAACGTGTTTAAAGACTGTTACAGCCTTACTACTATATATGTCAGCGACAAATTTCAAATTGGTAAGCAAGGCACAGATGTTTTCACAGGATGCGATAAGCTCAAGGGAGAAATCGAATTTCAAAAAAGCAAAACAGATATGTCTTATGCCAACTACAAGACGGGATACTTTACCAAAATAGTAGGTAAAAACGGCAACGACATTGTTGGAGCAACAGGTTCACCCCTCACCATCAAAGCCCCTATTGTATTGGACGATAACAAGGACTTGTCTATAATAGAGAACTGTAATGCTTCTAACATTTCTTATTCGCGTACTCTAACTTCGGAGTGGGGAAGCCTTTGTCTGCCAATAGACATAGATTTGGACCACAATGCCGACTTTACGGCTTATAGCTTGAATCGTTTGTCGGACGATATGGTAGAACTCACGAAGTTGTCTGGAACTCTTGCGGCCAATACTCCTGTAATAATCAGAAGAAAGATTAATGCCGAAAAACTGAATGTATCGGCGTCTGGCACTATCACTGCCAATCTAAGCAGTTCTGACAGTCCGTCTCACGAACTTAAGCTCATAGGTACATACTGTAAGAAAATATTTACATCAGCAGACACTGATTGCTTTGTCTTGAAGGGCGACAAGCTCATGAATCCAGCCAAAGTGCTTGAACTTTCTTCAGCAAAGACTGTTGGTATAAAACCTTACCGCGCTTATATGACTTTTGCCGATAGTATGGAAGGAAGCAGTGCAAAGGCTTACAGTCTGTGTATAGATTCTGAAACTACCGATATCGACATCCTTCACGACATCTCGACAGACAATGCCGAATACTATGATTTGTCTGGTCGCCGCGTCGGCAATTTGCAAAAGGGTATCAACATAGTAAAACGTGGTGGCAAAACGATAAAAGTGATAGTAAGATAAAACAATGTGAACAATGAACACAATGAAGAAAAATTATATCAAACCGCAAATATCATTCTGCATAGCTTTGCCTTGTATGATGATAGCAACATCATCAATAGGTATTGCATCAGATGACGATTGTAAAAATGTGAAGAATAACGGATATCTCGACGAAGAAGATAACTTATGGGGTGATTAAACCCATATAAGAATTTGTCGTATAAAAAGCATCTTTCAATACTTTATGTGGTATGGAAAGATGCTTTTTTTATTGGTCGCTTATCTTATTTTTGCACTGAAATATCGTAGCCTACAAGTCAACAACAGTTATCCCGGCGCCACCAAACTGCACATGCTCGTCAGCATAGTGGATTACGTTTGGTACAGAGCCTAAGTATTGGCGAATCAACTGACGCAAGATACCATTGCCCTTGCCATGCAAGATGCGCACACGCTGCATGCCAACAAGGATGGCATCATCGATGAAATACTGTACGGCAGTGAGTGCTTCGTCGCCACGCATACCACGAACATCCAAGTCTTGCTTGAATGAAGACTTATGGTTATCGATAGTTGCTCTCGTGGTTTTGCTCACAGAGTAAGCCTGGAGCTTGGTAGCCAAATCTTCTTCTTTCGCTTTTGCCTCAGCATATTCAAGTCTGTCTGCTTTAACCTTTGTGCGCATGTCGCCGAATATCACGGTTATCATCTTTCCGTCTACGGCTTCTATCTTTCCGATAGTCTTCATGCCTTTCATCCTAACGGTATCGCCAACTTCAAGCTTAGCCTTGCCTGCTTTCTTCTCTTCCTTTAGAGCTGCCTGCATCAGACTTTCTGCAGCTTTCTTCTGCTTCTCCTCCTTTTCGCTCTTAAACTTGGCATGACGTTCTTTGCGCTGCTTTATCTGTTCCATCTTGCGGGCTATCTTTTCGTCCATAGCCTTGGTATCGATATCGGCAACCACACTCTTGAATTCATTGAGTTCTTCGCGTATGCGCTTTGTCTCCTCCTTCTCGGCCTGTTGCTCCTTTATCTCCTTGATGGCATTTTCTATACGCTTGTTGCTTTCTTTAAGCAATTCCTGAGCCTCACCTTTGGCTTTGGTGAGAATCTCCTTACGCTTCTTCTCCAGTTCAGCAACATCGCTTTCGTATTTCGCAATCTGTCGCTCCAAGTCTTTCTCCCTTTGGTGAACAGTCTGTCGCTTAGCTTCCCAATAGCGTTTGTCGCGCACGATATCTTGCAGATATTTGTCGCTCTGTATGTAGTCGCTACCCACAATCTCGGAAGCCTTTTGTATCACCTCCTCTGGAAGTCCTGTCTTTCGAGCTATTTCTATAGCAAACGAACTGCCAGGTCTGCCTATGGCAAGCTGGAATAAAGCTCGCATCTCATGACGGTCGTAGAGCATAGCACCATTGGCAACACCTTCGTGGGAGTCTGCGAAATGCTTTAGATTTTGGTAGTGGGTGGTGATGACTCCCCATGCTCCCTTATTGCAGAATTGTTCCAACACCGCTTCGGCAATAGCACCACCAATTTGTGGCTCGGTACCTGTACCAAATTCATCTATCAAAATGATAGTCTTGTTGTTAGCCTGACGCATCATATTCTTCATATTCAGCAGATGGCTTGAATATGTAGAAAGGTCGTTCTCCAAGCTTTGTTCGTCGCCGATATCTATCATCACATTATCGAAGATGCCAACGGTAGACCTGTCGCCAACAGGGATGCTTAGTCCACATTGCACCATATATTGCAACAAACCTACAGTCTTGAGACACACCGACTTACCTCCTGCGTTAGGACCAGAGATTATCAGAATATGTTTCTCCTTGTTGAGGATGATGTCGAGAGGCACCACCTTCTTTCCTTGTTTCTCAAGCGATAGTTGTAGCAAAGGATGTCGCGATTGTATCCAGTCAACATGTGGCTTGTCTGTGATTTCTGGCTCAATAGCTTTCGTTAGCTTTGCCAACTCTGCTTTAGCACGGATAAAATCTATTGTTGCAAGGAAGGAGTAAGATTCCAAGATATCGCGAGAGTGGGGACGCACCTTATTAGTAAAGGTGGTGAGGATACGTATTATCTCATGGCGCTCTTCGCTCTCAAGCTCGCGGATTCTGTTGTTTGCCTCTACAACCTCAGAAGGCTCTATGAAGACAGTTTTACCAGTAGCACTCTCATCATGAACGATACCGTTAATCTTGCGTTTCATGCCAGGCATCACAGGTATCACCAATCTGCCATCACGCAATGTCGGTGTTACATCCTTGTCAACCAAACCTTCGCTTTGAGCTGAGCGCAATATGCTATATAGAGTTTTAGATACCGAACTCTCGGCACGTGCAAGTTCTCTGCGGATGTTTAGAAGTTCTGGTGATGCATTGTCGCGTATATGACCAAACTTATCCAATATTTGGTCGATGCCCTGAACAAGTTGCGGATAAGTAGCAACATCCTGTGTTAGTCGGTATAATGCAGGATATAGCGGAGCAGGATCAACATCTTCGCCTTTGTCTTCTGCTCTATTTAGATAGCGTACTATATCGTTGATGGTTTGGAGCGAACGACGAAGGTCGAACAACTCGCTTTCTTCCAAGTGGGTGTTTTCAAGTCTTATTCTCTTTATCGCATCTCTGACATCGAAGAAATATTGCAATGGAAAGTCGTCGGCACCATCTTGAATGCGCCTAAACTCTCGAGTTTGCTCAATCCATTCCTTTATCTCGTCGGCATCAGAAGAAAAAGCCATATCATCGACTTTTCCTTTGCCAAGGGTAGACAAGCAACGCTGCTTGAGCAAATCTCTTATCTCGTCAAATCCTATCTTTGTCTCAAAATTCTGTGGGTATATCATTGTTGTATGCTATTTGGGTTGCAAAATTACACAAAAAAACTCTAATGGCATAAATGGATACAATAAAAAGGTGGCAATAGCGTTTATCTAAATATGCAAATAGGATATATTCATAGTATTGAGACCTTTGGGTCGGTAGATGGACCAGGTGTAAGGTTTATAGTGTTCATGCAGGGATGTCCGATGAGATGTCAGTATTGTCATAACCCAGACTCGTGGCAGACGAGAGTGGGCGAACAAACGACAACCGACGAACTGCTTGAAAAGGCTTTGCGCTATCGCTCTTATTGGGGCGACAAAGGTGGCATCACCGTGAGCGGTGGTGAGGCTTTGATGCAGATGGAGTTTGTTACAGAACTTTTCGAGAAGGCGCATGCTATGGGCATAAATACCTGTCTTGATACCTCGGCTCAACCTTTCACTCGCAAGTCGCCATGGTTTGATAATTTCCAAAAGCTGATGGCTGTCACCGATACCATTCTCCTTGATATCAAGCATATTGACGATGAGGAGCATCGCAAGCTCACACGCTTTAGCAACGAGAATATCCTCGACTGCGCACGCTATCTTTCCGAGATAGCAAAGCCTGTGTGGATACGCCATGTGCTGGTGCCTGGTATCACCGATGATGATGCATATCTGCATCGTCTGCACGACTTCCTGTCTACATTAAAAAATATCGAGCGTATAGATGTTTTACCATACCATACGCTCGGAACATTTAAATACGAAAAACTTGGCATTGAATATCCGCTTGCCGATGTGCCTACGCCAACAAAGGAGCGTGTGGACAATGCAAGGAAGATATTAAATGCTAAATAGATGATGAAATGGGAGTGATTAGTCAATCACTTCCATTTTCATTTCTATATCTTCTATAGGACGGTCGCCTCTGCCTGTGGCAGCCTGCTGAATCTGGTCAACGATATCAAGACCTTCTTCCACTTCGCCAAACACAGTATACTGACCATCGAGATGTGGTGTGCCACCAATGGTGGTGTATATCTCTTGTTGTTCTGCCGTCATACCAGCACCGTTTGCCTTCACCTGCTGCTGAGCCTCATTGGCAAGCTTGTCTTGCAATTCTTGCAATCCTGCACGGTTGCGGTCGCGACGTAGCTGCATAATCTCTTCGCGATGCTGCATGGCAAGAGCGTTGAAGGCTTGCTGCATCTGCTGCATCTCCATTTGCTTTGCAAACTGCTTTATCTGACCTTGGTTGTATACCTGACCCCAAACGATATAGAATTGTGAACCGCTACTGCGACGCTCTGGGTTAACCTCGTCGCCTTGGCGTGCTGCAGCCAAAGCTCCACGCTTGTGGAACAAAGTAGGCTTGATTTCTGCTTCGATGGTATAGTCAGGACCACCAATGCCAAGTTGCTTGCCTACAGGTGCTCCCTTAGAATCTGGGTCGCCACCTTGTATCATGAAGTCTTTGATAACACGATGGAAGAGTGTGCCATCATAGTAGCCTTCGCGAGCAAGCTTAACGAAGTTGTCACGATGTAGAGGAGTCTCGTCGTAGAGGCGAACGGTAATGTCGCCTAATGATGTCTTGATTATTACTTTCATCTTTTTATTTTATTATTGTTTTCTTTTTTCTTTTAATATTTCCACCACTTTTAATACATTATCTGCCACTTTGAAGCGTATGTCGTAATTGCTAAATGGCATACCATACACCTTGTCTGGCGAAGAATGATAGTGTGGGCGAGGGTCTAAGGCAAGGGTCTTGCGCAATGCTTCTATCTCACTAATTGAAAACATCTTGGCAAAGCTATCAGGTATTTCTACCTCAAGACGCTTGATAGGATTGCTATCAACAAAACCTGATCGTGCACCAACGTGGCAATCGGCATAGGTGACATATGGCTTGATGTCGAATATTGGTGTGCCATCCATCAAGTCGCCACCTCTTACGTGGATAACAGGACCTTGCGGAGTGTCGTATTCCACACGGTCTATCTTTACCGACGACAATCCTATATTGTTTGGACGAAAAGGTGAGCGAGTGGCAAACACTCCCATCCTTGTGTTGCCACCGAGCAATGGTGGGCGTACCATAAGGCTGTTTGCCTTGTGCTTGTTGGCAGAAAATTCCCAGATAAGCCATAGATAGTCGAATTCCTCCATGCCACGCAGAGCGTCAGGATTACGATATTCGGGCGTAAAAACAATCTTTCCGCAGAGTTCTTCCACAAGTCCGCTCTGCTTTGGTATACCAAACTTCGAGGTGAAGGGAGAGTGGAAATGTGCTATTGGATGTATTTCCATATATATAATATGTGATGGCTCTTGTTTATAGTTCTGAGATATAGTCGTATAGTTTCTGCAGATATGCTTTGCCTTTCTCGAGGTTTGCATTCTTCATCTTACCTGTGTTTACCACCGTTTTCTGCAATTTGTTGTCATGAACGATGGCATTGTCATCACTTACCACACCAAACAAGTCGTTGTTGGTGAAGAAGGCAAAGTGTGGGGTAGTAGGGCAGAGAATATCCTTGCTGAATATAAATTCAGAGTGGTCAATGCCCAACTGTCCTAATAGTGTGGCTGCAATATCCTGCTGCGAACCTATTGTTGCTATTTTTTCAGGAGCTGCTATTGCTCCGCCTGTCCATATCAATGGAATATGATAGCGGTTGGTATGGTCGTTGTTTATATTCTTTGGCCAACAGCCCAGGTGGTCAGGAACTATTATCACCAAACTGTTTTCCCATCTGTCTGATGCTTTTAGCTTCTTTATGAAGTCGCCTACGCAACTGTCGGTATAAGCAAAAGCATTCAAGCTCTCGTCTGCCAGTTTATGGTATGGCACGTCGAATGGCTCATGCGAACTTGATGTCTGCAACACCCTAAACATAGGCTTTTTGTTCTGTCCCTGGTTTAAGTCTGTAAGCAATCTTGCAAACACCTTATCGTCAGGTACTCCCCATTTGCTCATTCTCTCTTTTACAGGGAAGTCTACATCCGAAACAATATCTTCGAAACCTTGCCCTACCAAATATGAGCGCATATTAGTGAAGTCGGCATCTCCTCCATAATAATATTTTAGGTCATATCCATTTTTCTTCAGCTGTGCTGCTATAGATGGTAGTTTAGCCGTCTTCTTAGGATATTTCATGATGCTCATCGTTGGTTGCGCAGGAAAACCTCCCAACACTGCCACCAGACCGCGGTCTGTTCTGAACGAGTTTGCATAGAAATTCTCGAAGAATAATCCTTCTGTAGCTATCTCTTTTAGATTAGGTACAGCCGGCGTCTTCCATAGTTCCATCGAGAAACTCTCCAGCACAAAGAGGTATATATCAGGGCGTTTGCTCTTTAGCTTTATGATATTTCCTTCAGATGAAGTGTTGCTCATCTTTGCAAATATCTCGTTAGCCTTCTTGTCGTCCATAAAGCGATATTGACTTGCAAAATCTTCTTGGTGCGACATAGATTCTATAAAGCTAAACAGCGGGTTTACAGCAGCATGGTTCAATATAGCTTTCTCTGAGAAATATGCTTTGCCCGTGTTGGTTGTAGAAACAGTAAAACCTCCACGAATAGGGATAAACAGCAAGCCTGAGAGTACGAGTAATACAACGGAAGTAACAATGCGGTTGCCACCAGGATGGTTGTCGCTAAATCCGCTAAATTGTGCCTTTACTATCAGTTTTATCAATATCCAAGATATCAAAGCCGTTATCGCTACTATTCCTACAATACCGCCAATAGCCATAGGAATAGTCATACTTGCCATAGCATCCTTAGGCGATGAAAGGAAATAGAAAACAGGCGTTGCATCCAATGGAAATCCCCAATATTCGTATAATCCTATGTTTACGCAGAAGCTTACCGCCACTATCATTGCAGCTATAACGATATACACATTCATTATAGCTTTAATAATATCTTTCCTTATCCACACGCTTGCTATCAATAGTAGAGCAGGCAAACAAGTGAGATAGCCTGCCAACGATAAATCCAGCGGCAGTCCATGGTATATAACTTCAAGATATTGCATAATACCACAATCAGAAGGCAACTTACCATTATAAGCAAGCATAAACAATGGCTTCTGCAATATAAAAACTGCTATCCATGCAACAAATGTTATTATAAATGTCGATATTCTTTTACCCATTTTGTGTGTTGGTGATTTCTTTTTTGTATGCAAATATATACTTTTTCTCTGATATACTCTAAGAATTCAAGGTTAAATAAAGAAAACTGCCAAATTTTGTTTTTCTCTTCATTACTGTCCACTAAAAATCGCTAAATGTTCTTTGAAATGATTGAAAATTAGTTTGTTGCAGAAGAAATTCGTGCGCAACGATTTGAAATTGTAATTTTGCTGCCAAATTCAATGGACAGCATATGCACAAAGATAAATTCGTTTTCGCACAAATGGTTGAGTTTCTTAATAACTTCAAGTTCCTCCGTATCGTCAAGAAGTACGATGGCAATCGCTATGTGAAGCATTTCACCTGTTGGAATCAACTCTTGACCTTGATGTTTGGGCAGCTTTGCAATCGCGCAAGTCTGCGTGACTTGATTGTTGCTCTGCAAGCACATCAGGAGAAGTGCTACCATCTTGGAGTTGGCAAACATGTCACACGGAGCAACCTTGCCAAGGCAAACGAAAATCGTGACTATCGAATTTTCGAGGACTTTGCCTTCTACATGATAGAGCAGGCTAGGAAGAAAAGAGTGAACGACATCTTTAAGCTTGATGGCAACGTGTATGCTTTTGACTCTACTACGATTGACCTCTGTTTGCAGATGTTTCCATGGGCTAAGTTCCGCAAGCATAAAGGAGGAATCAAGGTGCATACCTTATATGATGTTGAGACTCAGGTACCAGCCTTCATTCATGTAACCGAAGCGAAGGTGAATGACATCAAGGCGATGGATGCAATTCCCTATGAATCTGGTTCTTACTACGTATTCGATAGGGCATACAACGATCACAAACGATTGTTCAAGATACATATGAATGATTCGTTCTTCGTTGTAAGAGCAAAGAGAAACATCAAATGCAAGAACATCAAATGGAAACGAAGAATGCCCAAGAATGTACTATCAGACTGTGAGATAGAATTCAGTGGTTTCTATTCCCATAAGGCTTATCCGGAACGACTCCGGATGGTGCGTTATTGGGATGAAGATGACCAACGTGAGTTCACATTTCTTACAAATGCCAAGCATATTTCTGCCCTTCAAGTTGCCAATCTGTACAAAAACAGATGGCAGGTTGAACTGTTCTTCAAATGGCTCAAGCAGCACCTTCGAATCAAAAAATTCTGGGGTACATCTGAAAATGCAGTCAAGATTCAGGTCTATACTGCCATCACGGCTTACTGTCTCGTAGCTATCATGCAGCACGATATGCAACTTGACAGATCCACCTACGAAGTACTGCAGATTCTTTGAAATATCACTCATGGATAAGACTCCATTGAGGGATCTCTTCAGCAAAACTAAATTCAATAATGTCAAAGATCAAAGCGGTCTCTATGAACCTGATTTATTTGAAAATTTTAAATTTTAACTCGTCCCTATTTTTTAGTGGACACTAGTGTTTTCTCTTTGCAGCCAAAATGTTATTTTATGATACCTATTTTTATCCCTGAGATTTTTCCTTTGAGCCACAATGCAGACTTCTGAATTATTGAATTATCAAGGACCATAGAATAAAATGATATAAAAAAGAAAGTCCTGTAAATCTTACGATTTACAGGACTCTGTGCGGAGAGAGAGGGATTCGAACCCCCGGTACCTCTCAGTACGCCGGTTTTCAAGACCGGTGCATTCGACCACTCTGCCATCTCTCCAATTCAGTCGGATGACTGTAGCTTGGTTTCTTAAAGCGAGTGCAAAAGTAATGCTTTATATTGAATTGCGCAAATGTTTCGGCAAAAAAGTTTCTTGGTTTAATATCTGTTAACAATATACACCTTATTATATTATATATATAGCATCGATAAGGCATATTCTTGAAGAAAAATCGCCGTAATAGTTGGCAGATTAAAAAGAAACAGATAATTTTGTATGCACCATCTGAAGGTTTGAAGACATTAACTCTAAGTAGTTTTTAATCTTAGATGTATTTTATCTGCTGATGTATTCTTTTTCAAGAGAATCCATTCTCGGAAACAAACAAAAATAAAAAACGAACAATAACACATTATGGCATTATCCAATATAGAGAAACATTATAATAAGCATCCAGAAGACAAGCGACTACTGCGTAGACACGGCATTGTAGAATTCCAAACCACTATGCATCATCTTCATCGCTTCCTCAAGCCCGGCTACCAGCTGCTCGATATAGGTGCAGGCACAGGACGCTACACCTCAGCCCTCATGGCTGAAGGCTATGATGTAAAAGCTGTAGAACTCGTGAAGCGCAACATTAATGTGTTTCTTGAGCGTGAGCCTACAGCCAATGTTGTGCAAGGCGATGCCAGAAACATGCCATTCATTCCTACAGATTCAGCAGACTTAACACTCCTTCTCGGTCCGCTCTATCATCTTATGGGTGACGACGAAAAGCTCAAGGCACTCAACGAGGCTAAGCGTGTCACCAAGCCTGGTGGACTAATCTTCGTAGCCTATCTTATGAACGAATATAGCATTCTGTCTTACTGCTTTGACGAAGACAGAATAAGCGACTTGTTGGAAAAAGGGCTTGTCGACCGTAACTTCCATATTCAAGCACAGCCCGACGAACTCTACGACTATGTGCGCATTGACGATATCAACCGTCTAAATCAAGCCGCAGGTCTTGAGCGTGTTACTATCTTTTCACCCGATGGTGCTTCCGATTACATGCGTACCCGCCTTAACCGTATGAGCGACGAAACCTTCGCCCTTTTCATTGAATACCAAAAGACCATCTCTGAGCGTCCTGACCTCATAGGTGCAGGCAGCCATGTGGTAGATGTTGTTAGGGTAGTGTAGTGTATTCTTTTTAGCTGACGTTGAATGCTAAAATAATAAAAGGGAAAATATGAACAATTTCTGATATTTTATGAATATACCTATATGGCGAATAGTCAGTAACTTTGCAGCCGAAATATAATTATAGGTATGAAAAGAATATTGTTCACAATTTCCTTAGCGCTTCTTGCCGGCTACTCCGTAGCACAAGAAACGCTATCCTTAGGGCAATGCCTACAAATGGGTATTGACCGAAATCTGAATAGCCTTATTGGTGTTGCTATTTTGGTTTGGGGAATAGTAGAGGTGGTATGCCTGTTTATGGACTATAAGTCGAACGAGAAGAGCGACGATGCACAAGTGGAGCAGTATATATCGCCTGTGAATATGCGTGCATCAGGATACATCAAGAAGATATATTTCAAGGAGCATCAGGATGTTAAGAAGGGCGATACTCTCTTGGTTCTCGACGATCGTGAATATCGCATTCGTGTGATGGAAGCCGAGGCTGCACTCAAGGATGCTATGGCAGGAGCCAACGTGGTAGACTCATCGCTGCAGACCACTCAGACTTCGGCTACTGTATATGAGGCATCGATAGCTGAGATTGAAATCAGATTGGCTAAGCTTGAGAAAGACCGTCAGCGCTATCAGAACCTTGTGGCTCGCAATGCTGCTACACCAATTCTGCTTGAGCAGATAGAGACAGAATATAACGCTACTAAGAAGAAACTCGATGCTGCTCGCCGTCAACAGAAGGCAGCATACTCAGGAGTAAACGAGGTGCAGCCTCGTTGTTTATGTATTTCGATGTGCAGACAGACGGTATGTTAGAGCATATGAAGTGGCCTGTGATAATTCGAGCTACAGGAATGATGCTTCTGTATTCGCTCATCGCCGTGTATGCCAACCAGCGTATGCCATATAAATTGCTGTCCTCGAAGGATACATCGCTCATCAGAAATACTGATAAGAGCATCAAGGAGATTGCTGATAGCTTGAATTTCCCTAATGCCTCAGCATTTGGCACATTTTTCAAAAAGCAAGTGGGAATGTCGCCAGTGAACTATAGGCAGAAGGAGAAATGAGCCGAAAATCATAAAACATATTAAGGATGTATAAAAATGATTGAGCATAATGGTATGATAACATTATGTTTGGTGATATTTTCGTATATTTGTGAATCACAAACTTTTTATAATCTTATTTTTTATTAATCATGACCATAACTATAATTGTTTTAATTGTAACTATAGCCATGTTTATATGGGGTAGGGTGCGAGGCGATATTGTTGCCTTATCAGCCCTCATGGTACTTACAGCTACAGGTATTCTAACCACCAACGAAGCATTAAGCGGATTTTCATCGCCTATCGTCATTATGATGGTAGGACTATTTGTGGTGGGTGGAGCCATACTGCAAACAGGATTGGCACAGACAGTAGGCAATAGCATTTCGCAATTGGCTAAAGGCAACGAGACAAGGGCTTTCATCTTTGTAGTGTTGGCAACCTCGTTTATCGGAGCTTTTGTGAGCAATACCGGAACTGTGGCAATAATGATGCCTATAGTGATGAGTATGGCTGCGAGTTCAGGCATACGCTCTTCGCGACTGCTGATGCCTATAGCCTTTGCTGGTAGTCTTGGTGGTATGCTTACGTTGATTGGTACTCCGCCCAACCTTGTGATAAGCGAAACTCTCGAAGAAAATGGTTTTGCGCCATTAGCTTTCTTCTCGTTTCTTCCTATTGGTTTGATAGTGATAGCCCTCGGCTTGATAGTGCTATTGCCAATGAGCTTACTGCTTATCAAAAAGAAAGACAAGAGTCAGGAAGGTGCACAAGGAAAGAGCCTTGACGACTTGGCGGTGCAATACCAGCTTCACGATAACCTATATAAATATGGTGTAGGTAACGAGAAAGACGGACTGGCAGGAAAGAGAGTACGCGAACTCGACTTGCAGAATAAATATGGACTGACGATACTCGAGGTGCGCAACGAAACAAAGAAAGCTTTAGGCAAGGATATTCGTCAGAATATGGCGTGGGCAGATACCGTGATAACTCAAGGAGATATACTATATTTTTATGGCGACAAAGAAGCTATGGAGAAGCTTGCCAAAGAATATTATCTCACTAAGATGGAAACAGACGGCTTAGATTTCTACGACCTTGGAATATCAGAGATAGTAGTGCTGCCAACATCACGACTTATAGGTACTCGCATCCGCGATTCACGTTTGCGTCAAGACTATTCTGTAACGGTGCTTGGCATACGCCGCGATAAGAATTACATCAAAGAAGAACTAAGCGATCATAGATTGCAGAATGGCGATACATTGCTCGTGCAGGGTAAATGGAAGAAGATTATGCAGATGAATCAGGAAAACGAAAACTGGGTGGTGTTGGGTAAGCCAGATAAGCAAATAGAGAAGGTTTCGCTCGACTATAAAGCACCTGTTGCTGCAGCCATAATGCTACTCATGATAGTAGCCATGGTGTTCGACTTTATTCCTATCTCGCCAGTTGTTGCCGTAGCCATAGCAGGTTTGTTGATGGTGTTCTCAGGATGTTTCCGTAATGTGGATGCTGCATACAAGACTATAAACTGGGAGAGCATTGTGCTTATTGCTGCCATGATGCCTATGTCTACAGCCTTAGAGAAGACAGGCGTATCACAGATAGTATCAGAGAATTTGGTTAGTAGCCTTGGAGCTATCGGACCATACGCATTGTTGGCAGGAATATATTTCACCACATCGCTCATGACGATGTTTATCAGCAACACGGCAACAGCGGTATTGATGGCACCAATAGCATTTTCTGCAGCTCAGCAGATAGGAGTAAGCCCATATTCATTTATGTTTGCCGTTACCCTTGGTGCCAGCATGTGTTTTGCTTCGCCTTTCTCCACTCCGCCAAATGCTCTTGTGATGAAAGCCGGACGATACACCTTTATGGACTATGTATATGTAGGATTACCACTACAAATCATCATAGGTGTTGTGATGACATTCGTACTACCATTGCTATTCCCCTTTGCTTAGGGGAATAGCTTTTTTTATAATAGTACTTTCTTTATTGGCTATCTTTATAGGCTATATGTTTATTATAGCCTCTTATTTCACCAAAGCTTTGTTCTTATTTCGCTATAGCTTTGTTCTTATTTCACCATAGCCTTTGTTCTACCGAAGATATACAAGCCAGGCTGAATAGGCGATTTCACCCTCTGACCAGAGATATTGTAGATGGCATCATCTTTTGTCTCTATGGTGTATATAGGGTGGCTTATGCCTGTGGTAGGGTCGGAGATAACGAAGCTGATGCCTCGTTTGCCTAATGCCAAGTCTTCTTGGTTGCTCTTGCTAACCATATCTTGTGGCAGCCAACCACGATTTGCTGCAAGGGTGGCTCCTGTATATTTGTATAAACCAAGTCCCCATGTCTTATAGGCAAGTACATAGCAGTTGATATTAGTAGAACTGATAGCTGCATCTGTAGGGTTGCCAGTAAGGATGGTTGACTTGTCGCAAGTACGTGATGTAGACTTGAAGTAATGGTCGCCAACAGCGCCATAAACAATATATCCCTTCAAACTGTCGATAATCTCTACCGGTGTGAGCGTCATAATGAAGTCTTCCACCTTGTCGCTCTCTGTTTGCTTGCCATGAGCTGTCGCAGCATATACATTTACTTCTTCAGGCACCTTGGCATTGAAAGGCAGACAGATTGTTGTCCATCCATAGTCTACGCCTTCTTCCTTGTAGTCGCCAACCTTCTTTATTTCAAGCTTATATGGATCTTGCAATATATATCTAATAGCCTTGGTTGCTGCTCCAAGTCCGCCACGCTGATTGGCTGCACGCACACTATAATAGCCTGTGCCATAGTCTGCAAGGTTGATGATGATGTCGGTGGTATTATCGATGTATTCCCACTTGTTAGTTGCTTCGTTGAGTTTGAAGACTACATAGCAGAGAGCCGATGTATGTTTATTCCATTGAAGAATATCATCATCAAGCACTATGTCGTCGTTCCATACTTCACGGTTATCATCATAGTCGGCTTTAGCTCCCGAAGCTGCATCTATCTGCATACATAGTTCGTTTGGCTCAAATCCGTCGGTTCCACCAACAACGTTTCTTAGAGTATATCCAGAAGCTTGTTCATCGCTGAGAATAACGTCGTCAGAGCCTGCTGCTGGCACACAAGCTGCAAGCGAGCGTGTAACAAGCGATAGCATGTTGTCGGCACCGTCAATACTCTTATATTCGTGGAAACGGAGCATAAGATTTGATTCCATGCTTCGACCCCATCCATAGGATTGTGGTTGGGTATACATCTTGGTGTTCAAATATGTACATGCTGGCGAATTATTCCATGCACGTGCCAATGTCCAATCCTTATCCGTGAATCTTATCATATTGTCTGACTCAGGTTTAATAGAACACTCGTTAAATACATATCCCCATTCTTGGTCAATCTCTGTGCTTGGTGCAACTATATTGTTGCTCTTACGGTCGCGGAGTATAAGGTTACACTTTTCAAACCAAATGTTTCCGTTGCCACAGATGAAGTCTACCACACCATAGAAATCACAATTCTCAAAGTATCCGCGGTAATCGGAGCTGTCGTTGCTTGAGTAGTAGGTATCTTGGTAGCTCTTAAGAGCCACATTCTTCAAGATACTTCTGTTGCCACGATCATAGAACACATCGGCACGTCCGGCACCTGTACCAGAGCTTTGTCCTGTCATTGAGCCCCAATAGTCGAACTCATTTTCGAGGGTGAGGTCTTCTGCATAGAAGTCTGTATTATTCTTTTCTACACACAAGGTTGCCGTATAGCTGATACCCTCTACTGTAGGGTGGTTTCTTATTATCGTGTTGTCTTTGCTCTGTCCGATGATAGAGATGTTTGACTTTCTGATATGTGTCTGACCATTATTCTTACCATTCATATCAGGGCGTGGTTTACCATTCTCATCTACAGGAATGTTGCTTGCAAAGCTGATAGTGCCATTACCTGTAAGCTTATATTCGCCATCAGGCACAAAGATATAGTATCTATGTCCATTGGTTTTGTTATTATTATTGGCTGCCTCTATAGCCTCGTCGATATTACCATCTTTGCCTACCACAAAGTCGAATTTGTGGTGGTGATAGAAATCGGCATCATCCATAATGTGGAGCTTTATTGTGATAGGCTCTTGGCATGTCTTGGTGTAGATGTCGGTAAACGTCTTTGATTCTGGAGTAATATTGAACGTTACTGTGCCACCTTCAGGAGCATCCCAATATTTGAAATCAAGCTCGTTGCCTGATTTTGCAGTACATGTGATGTTGTTTTCTGTGCTGGTAATAGTTGCATCCTTCATTGTGCGACTAAACGTAATCTTTATAGCACCACTCTGTGGAGCATCGAAGATTTCGTTCGAGGTCTGTGTATACTCTACTCCATTGATATTAATCTTCTCAAACTTAGGGTTGTTTCCTTCTTCTGGTGTGTTAAACTCGAATACTATAGGATAAGTCTCCGTGATAACATCGCTGGCGGTATGAACAGTAGCCACACACTCCTTGGTCTCGATAGTTGCTTTTGTAGTTACCACCTTTCCTTCATTAGTGGCAGTACCGCTAACATCAGGAATCTGATCGTTAAGCTCCCATGGCGATACGTGGAAGGTTACGTGCTTGTTCTTGGCTATCTGATCTTTAATCTCTGCTGCATTGTAGGTAATACCACCACAAGTCAGCGATTCTATAGTAGGCTTGGTGGCTGTTTCCTGTGGCTTATAGGTTATGCTGAAATATCTACTATAGATACCATCTATAAACTCAATCTTCTCGTATGCTGATTTTCCAGCGCATACAGCTTCTACTTGTCGCTTATCTGTTGCGTCAGTCTTTACTATGTTATCACCAATCTTTATCTTCTCGAAATCGCTTGATGCCACCCATGTTACTACACAATTTGGTGTAGAAGGAAACTCTATTACAGAGTTACTGTTAATCTGAATTCTCTCGGTTCTTGCAGCGTCGGTATTATTAAACTTACCGCCATTTGTTGCGTCGAGATCTACTTTTATGTCGATGCTTTCACCCTTAGAATTCTTGAGCTGGGTGACGAGAATACCTTTTGTCTTTTCGTAATTGATAGTAGGTGCACCCTCTTTCTTGTTTAGATACCAAGTAGCTGTAGCTTCTGCGTCGAGGTCGTAGAAGTTGAAAGCATTGGCTTTGAATACAGGGAACAGACGACGGTCTTTACCCTCGGCTGTATATTCTGTGCCGATAGCAAAGGTATTATTATTCTCGTCTACCCAATGGTCGAGAGTATTTCCCTCATAGTAAAGGGTCTTGTTTGTTGGTATTGTAAACCTATCGCCTTTCTCCACCCATGCAGCTTCAGGAGCAGCACCAGAGGCAAGCTGTCCTGGGTTGTAGGTGATGTGGTAAGTAGGCTTTTCCTTGAAGCAAATCTCAAGGTTGCGGTGAGTGGTGATGTCAAACTCTATAGTATAACGTGTACGCTCACCTTTGTTAGCTTCTTCTTCTGTAGGCTCAGTTTTTGTTAATACAAACACAGTCTTATTGTCACCTGTAGCAACGCCCCATGTGCCATCCACATTCTTGTTAACAATGCTTGTGGTAGAAACATCATTTAGTCCTACCATCTTTACAGTGTTGTCGTCAATAATCTCAAGTACAGCAAGAGGATTACCGTTTTTATCTTTCTTTGCAGGGTCTACAATCTTGTCAAGTTCATAACCGAACTTACGCTTAATGGTCATTCTCACGCGGTCGCCCTTATGGAAAGCGTAGCCACCATCGTCAAGTTCTTCAGTTTCATATTTGCCTGATGTAGATACTATAGATGCAACCTTTCCACGAATCTTATCATCAACGGTAGCGTGCAGATTTACCATGTTTGCCTTTGGTAGCTCCAACTCCAACCATTGATAGTATGAATAGTCATTACCTATCTCAATAGCCACACGGTTTTTAGAGCTATTGGTGGTATAGCTATACACAAATATCTTTTCGCTATTTGCTTTCTTGCGTTCTATGTTTGTACGCTCTACATCGAGTGTAGGCACCACGCCATCAAACTTCGTCGTTACTATCTTAGAATATGTAAGCATAGTAATCTTTGTACCATTACCTGCAGGTACCAATAGCTTGGTGCCTGGACCAAAAGCACACCAGCTGTCAAGGTCGGTATTGCGGATATAGCCATCGGTGCCAGTATCACATAGTATAGCGAAATCGCGTGTATGCGACTTGTCTGTACCTTCCTCTACCACATTCACATATGCCTGTGCTGTCCAATAAGGTTTCTGGTTGTGGCTTATATTTACAGGCTGCGCACATACCTTGCGATATTGCTTTAGGTTAGGGTCATAATAATTTTGTATGTTGCGACCAAAGTCGTAACGTACTATAGTGGTGTCGAGACGGTTATCGGCAGTAGCAAGGTTGTCTTTGAATACAGGCACAAGGGTGAGGGTCTCGTTAGGATTTCTAAACGAGTATAGCTGTCCTGGTTCGTAGCGGTTTTGATTCTCGCTACTGCTATTCTCTTTAACCCAATAAGCCATTGTAGAACCTTTGCCTGCAGCATCTTTACTTCTATAGAAAGTATAATTTGATGGTATGCTAAACGATCTAACGTTCTTTAGCTCGTCAGGAGTAATGCTATAGGTGCCATCGTTATCATCAGATGTACCATTCACCATACCTTCAGGAATCTTGAATACCACATTTCCAATATAGCCAAGCTTGAAGTTGGCAATGATGGTACGGTTTTCGGTTCCCATATTAAAGATGTAAGGGTCGGTTTCTGATAGCTTATTTGTGCCATCCGACCAATAGTCGAGCATATAGTTCATCGAGGCGTCACCATTCACTGTAACCTTTGTACCTTCTGTATACCAACATTCAGCCTTTGTTATGATATTATCTTTGTTGCGAGTTTCGGTATAGAAGTTGTCGTTAGAATTAGTGAGGGTGAAAGAACCTTGTTTGATATCTGCAGAACTTACAGATACCTTATACAATTTTTCACGCTCATAAGTTATGTTGATAGTATTTTTACCTGCAATGATGGTGTGGTCAATAGTTTGTGCTGTGCTCACACTGCCATTTACCTTAAACTCAGTAAGCTTGTAGCCATACTTTGGTGAAACAGAAATAGTAACCACATCACCTTCCTTATATCGTTTACCTGTATTTGTATGCAAGGTGGCTTCTGGATTCTTTAATTCAGCCTTTACATTACCTGCATTCTCTGTACTCTCGTTAGGGAATGTTGTAAGGTCCTGGTTAGAGATAGTCTTTACAAATTCTATACTTGGCAATACAGGATATGTCACAGTAAAGTCCTTATAGAAACCCCATGAGTTATTTGAACCAGACCTTAAGATATTGATTTTTGCTTTTTCAGCATCACCCTTATAGGTGAAGGTTATTGTCTTTTTATCAGAGATCTTTACGAGTTCTTCTGGTACTGTATAGCCATTGTCATCGCTAACTTCTATCCACGCATCAGTAGCACCGGAACCGAAGATGGTTTCGTTGTTATTAGATGTGTCGTCAACTTTGGTTGATGCATGTATGGTAATGGTCATGCCGTAGACGGCAGGTATTGTGAACAATGTACTATTGTTTATCTGCGCACCCTCAGCTCCATTACTTAAATTGTTTATACGGTCGTCGGTATTGTCAATTTTACCATTCGAAGCATCCATCATCAATGTGATGTCTTGTTCTTCGCCTTCTACCGTTATTGTCTTTGTATAAGGCAATACTTTATTGGTAGATTTATTATTGATGCTGATAGGGTGTGCCTCTCTATAATCGAAAGGCCATACCACCTCTATCGACCTGTTTGTATCATACAGTCCGAGAGTGTTCTTTCTCATTTCTGGCTTCAGGGTTACGTCTTGCTCAAAAGCATATTCGCTGCCTGAAGTATAAATATTAGTACCATCTGTCCAGCCTACGAAAGTATATCTTTCACGCGCCAGCTGTACGTGGTTAGGCATTTTAGCTTTCCCTGTTATAGGGTCGCAAAGTATCTTCTCTGGGCATACTCCCTGTATGTTCTTGTCTGAACAATCGAAACTTACATACACCGGCAAGTAGTTGCTAAGGTCAATGCCATGTATATATGCTCCAGCAGGCACGTTGATAGTAAGCGTGGTAGGGGTGTTGCCTTTATAGTCTATTCCTTGTACATCTCCATCTCCATCTGCTGCTTTAGCGTTGAAGCTTGCCCATTCAGTTCCGCTTGCGTCGGTGATGGTAATGGTGCCGGTATTGTCTTTACTCTCATTGCATAATGTAATATCGATATGTGCTTTCTTAGCCACTCTGAGGGTTATAGTTCCACCTTTGCTGAAGCCCCATCCATGTTTTACATCATGCCATGCACCTCCATCAATATTTATCAGCTCATGGTCTTCGAGATAGAAGTTTCTCTTAGTCAGATTATATGTGTATTCGCTACCAACAGTAGCCTTTTCCTCTGGTGTTGCTTTTGCGTAGAGATAGAGGTCGATAGATAGCTCAGAGCCTTCCTTCACCTTTTCTGACGATTCTACAGTTCCATCAAACCAACCACGAAATTTGTAACCTTCAGGAATATTAACCTTTCTTTCTATACCTTCCATGAAAGCCAAAGGTTTGCTTGCATCAACAGTCTCCTTGCCGAGTACAGTTGTGCCATCAGTATCATAATATGTAATATTAACATTCTCTTTAACTTCTACGTTACCATAGATTTCAAGAGACTGCATGTAAGCGTTTTGTGCATTGTTGAGGCTGTAGAACATCAACTGCACATCTTTGAGGTTCAGCTTATTGCCATTAAGGTCTTGTGTTATTTCTACTCTCTGACCATTTAAATTGCCTTTTACATTATTAATACTTGGTATTTTATCGATATAACTATCATATATTATCGTCCAATCAGCATCATCCTTGCTTTTAGCTTTCAATCCCCAACCACGAGTCTTGCCTGTAGATGTTTGAATATAAACAATCTTTGTAACATTCTTAATTTCTGATATTCTGGCGTAAGGGGCAGCTTTCTTTTCAGCCATCATCCAGCCATCGCTAACAGAGAAATCTCTATTTGTATCATCATACCAGTCTTTTTTGTCCGTCTTATGTCCATCATTCTTAACAGATGTTTGCTTAAGATAGAAGCTAAGTGGCTGACCGTCAGTAGTTCTTAGCTCTTGTCCGTTCTTATTCTTGTTTATCTCTGTCTCTGTGTCGCTTGATGTAACATTCACCCAATCTTGGAAGTCGGTAGAATAAAGCAACTTTTCTTGGCTTGTTACATTTTGTGCCCACGCACCACATGTCCATACCATCATGAAAAGCAGCATGATGGCATATAACAACTCTTTTGTTATTATCTTATTCTTTATATTCATATATCGAGTTTTTTATCTTGTTGTTGTCTTTATTATTTTCAAATACATAGTCCGCATTCATTCTCTATACCTTCTTGGCAAAGTTCCTCAGCAACGAAGTTGAGGAGATGAAAGCGAGCATAGCTCGTGGTCATCGGTATCTCTTGCCCCATGCAGTCGTAGAAAGTCTGGTGGGGTAGGTCGTGGACAGAGAGCACAAGCATTTGTCCCTGCGAACAATATATGCGACGTTCCTTTTCGGGGTGCCATTTGTCGCTAATAGGTATTTCTTCTTGCTGTATGTTTATCACGTAGCCTCCGTTTTGGAGTACTGACCACATGATGTCGGCTTCACCAGGCGATATACCGGGAGTGATAATTACCACACCATCGGCAGCAGCATTGAGTATAGCTTGCTTTTCTTCTCTGAAGTCTTGCGTCAGATGGTATGGCTCATGCGTAACAGGGTGATTGCGGTGGCAGAACACCTGTAAGCGGTCGGGTTCTTTCAGTAAGAGCATATTGCCATATCCGCTATATCTACGACCTTTAATGGTTAGCATCATTGTACGCTTCATGAAGTCGTGGCGCTCGGTTTCGAGTATTCCAAAGAATGGATTCTCTATTACGTAGCCGATACGGGTGTGTAGCTTTTGTTCCGTATGGCATATGCCGATGCAATAACCTGGTTGCCATAGCGATGGCTTTTCGGTAGATGCCTTTCTGGCTATGCTGGCTGCAGCAGAGTTCCATTGTATCTTGCCTTCAGCCCTTAGCATATGAAGCGAGCGAGAGGTAGCTCCCATAAAGGAGCGGATTATAGTGCCGATAGGTCTGCTCAGCTCGCCCCTTACAGCTATTATGAAGTGAATATGGTTGGGCATTATCGAGTAGCATACCAGCTCTATCTTTGGCTCTACTTGCGGCATACGCTCTAAGCTCTCCTTGACCTTTATTCCTAATAGGCTAAGCTCTATATGCGGAGCGCCAGGCTGAGATAGGGCTGGTAGCGGAAAGTGGGTGCGAGATTTGGCGGATGGCGTAGAAACGCCACCGCACGAGGATGTCTGCTTATAGCTTGCGGTGGCTTTATAGCTTGCTTGCTTATAGCTTGCTTGCTTATAGCTTGCTTGCTCCTTGTGGCCTGTCGTTTCTACGACAGGCTTAAGCACAAAAGGCATAGCCCCTGTGCCCAGCAGCGCATGGCGGTAGTAATAAGCATCGGCACTCGCTGCCTTTACCTCTTCAGGGTGCTCCTTCATCCAGCTGTATATGGCTGCGCTGCTACCAGCAAGGGTGCCAAGAAGCTTCTGGCTACCATTTATATTGAGCGTTATCATATATGTACCAGGCTTACGGCTATCTTTCCACAGAGGCCAGCGTGTCATGCGGTGCTCTGTGGCATAGCGCCAGCCTACGCAATCTATATATATTAGGCGTTTACCGTTTTTAGTGGTGGAATATGATGGTTGCTCAGCCATAAGTATTCTTTTAGATATTTGTTATATCAAAATATCTGTGATATTTAACGCAGAAATTCATCACTTATTGTACCATTATCTTTGTCTTGCCGAAGACATAAGCACCTTGCTGGAATCCGCTATATACAGAATTACCCGGTATCACATCGAGGATGCGGTAGAGCTGTCCTGTTATAGTGTATACATAGATGGTAGTAGAGATATTACTCTCTATTCGCACCTTATTATTATTAATAGGGCGAACAATTAGATAGCTACCTGTAGCCTCGTCCTTGTCAGCCACACCAATCTCAGGTGTTATCTTGTCAATACCTGTAGACTCAGCAATCTTTATCATCGATGGAGCATAAGACAGGGCTTTTGCCTTAGTTGTCTTTGCTGTCATATATGTACGGAACGGCATCACGCTTTTAGCTGTAGTGGCGTCAGAGATGAAAGCGTTACCTTTGTCGTTCATACCATATATGGCATCCTTCTTGATATCTTTGGCAGAGAATGTACCGCAATGAGAGTAGCCATCTTTTGTTGTAGCCATTTGCTTGGTTACAGGGATTGTTATCGAGCCATACGATGTTTCCATGTTTTCGTAGCCATAAGCATTGAAAGCAACAGTCTGCTCAGGTTCGCTCTTGCCAAGGATGTCGTTATAGAACTTGCTTGATAGGTCGAACTCATAATAGCTCTCGCCAGGGAAGCGTACTACGTATGGCACCTCAGAGGTGAGCAATGGGTAGTTGCTGTAGGTATGAGGGGTGGCATAGTAAGGGTTAGCATCCTTGTTGTAGAGGCGGGATTCATAGGTGTTTATGAAGAATGGGGTGGCGAAGGTGTAGGAAACACCTTCGGACAAGGATGAAGAGCTAGAGCCTGCTGATGAAGAGCCTGCTGATGGAGAGCCAGAGCCTGCTGATGAAGAGTTTGAGCCAGCTGATGAAGAGCCAGCTGAAGCTAAGCCAGGACGCTGGAAGGTGGCTGCTATATCTGTACCATCTTTGCCAACAGTGGTAAGACTGCGAAGCCAGTACTCATGATGCAAGGTATGAGTATTTAGAGATGGTGTTGATAGCTCATCGGCAGTTGGTGTGCCGTAGAAGTGAGTGATCTCACCATTTATAGATGCTGCAACCTTATGAACGGTGAATGGTAGGCAGATGCCTTCCCAAGCGCCAGTTTTGTCGTTGGCATATTGCTGAGGCTTGCGTACATACCAAGCATGGTTGGTAACGGTGAATGGTAATGGTGTACAGAAGTTGTTGTTCTCGCAGATACCGCCTTCGCTATTCTTATTATCAGCTGTACGCTCCACGAGGTGGAGGAAGGCGGTAGTGAAGCCTTCTGTATTTGTGAATACATGATGTCCCTTTATCAGCGATTCTCTTGTACTTTCGTTGTAGCTGAGATATTTGTTTACTACATCGTAAGCCTCGGTGTCGCTGTCTATATCAATATTATTATTTGTATATACCAATAGATTCTTGGTGACATCATCCTTTACGCTGAAGTCGCTGAACACCTTTGCATTGTCATTGATAGGAGGGTAGAAGATACCATTTATTGTTCCTGTGGCTTTGCTGATATCGCCTTTGCAGGTGAAGTCGATAGCTGTGATGCTTGGTTGATGTACATAGGTTGTCATGGTGCCACCTGAGTAGTTGTAAGCATTGTAATGGAATGCGTCAAGCTTGGTGTCGCCATAATAGCCAGCTGTGCGGTATACATGGTTTGTCATGTAGCAATTCTGATGAGACTCTATAGCCTGTGGGCATGATTCTGGTGTAGCCTGCAGCTTTTGACCCCAGAAGATGAAGTCGTTCATGATGTTGGAAGCTGTGAGGGTGGTGGCAGCATGGTTGGCATCGAAGAGAGGCTCGTAGGCGAACGGCGTAGAAACGCCGTCGAACGAGGATGGGGAAGATGAGGAGGCTGATGATGAGGCTGATGATGAGCCAGCTGATGATGAGGCTGCCTTTACTCTGGCTTTATCGATGTCGTGGGCTTGATTATGGCGGGTTTCAGCCTGCTCGTAGTTAGGGAGGTCGCTATCAAGACCGGTACGGAGGTAGGTGATACCTGTGTTCTTGCCAGTGATGGCATCTGTACGGTTGGCATACTGGTAGTCGCCATTTGCATAATAGTCGTAGACATATTTCAGAGCCTTCATGTCGTCAGGGTTTGAGGCATCATTGCTATAGCGAGCACGTAGGTAGTACTCGTTGAGGTCATAGGCTACACGGCCGTATTTGAAATCATCGGAGGTGTAGTGGGTGTCGGCAGAGCCATCCATGCGATAGACGATAGGAGCGAATGGCGTAGAAACGCCATCGGACAAGGATGATGGGGCTTGCTCGAAGCAGCAATGGTAGGCGCCACCATTGGTGCTGCCTTTAGCTGCAATATTGCCAGTCTCAAGGCCGAGGTTATATATTTGACCTTGGTTCTCTGCGAGGAGAGACTTATCTTGAGGTAAGCCATGGATGACATGACCATTACCATGGAAGATACCATGGAAGATGCCTGTGCCACAAACGAAGTCGCTTGGCACAGTAAGGTCTTTTTGGAGCACAAATTGAGCGTTGGCACCATATCGAGGAGCTTTGCTATCTGCGCCTATGGTGTCAATGAAGTTGATGAAAGCTGTGAGGTCGCTTAAATCAGAGATGTAGATACGAGGTTCAGCAAGTGGAACCGTTGTTGTGCCTGCCTCTTTTTCTTCTTTAGCACGCTTAATAGCCTCTGCAAGATGAAGGTCGAGACCTTCCTTGTGAGGATTCATGCGGTGGTAGTTATGGATTAAGAATTCATTGTCGTTGTCCATATCTACTGTGAAGATCTTATCCAATCCATTCATGGTGATACCAAGTTGCACACCATAGCCATTCATGAAGTAGTAGGCAGGGATATCCAGATAGTCGTTAGTCTTGTCGTATTTACAGTTCTTGAAAAGACCTTCGGCAGTCTTGGCGTCACCTTGCTTATATGTGTCGTAGCCTGTTGCCTTATTAGTGGTGTCCCATTCTGTAGCATCTTCGAATTCCCATTTACCATCAGCATTCTTCTTACGCTTACCAATACGCCAATAGTAACCATTAGCAGAGAATGTTTGGTCGGCAGCGATAGCTACATTGTTCTTTTTCAAGCGAATCATTTCGCCAGGCAAAGCACAGTTGTCAACAGTAATAATACCGTTGATATTCGGACCCTGCACATATTCTATAGTGAGGTAGATGGTATATGTATAGATACGTGGCACCTCGCAGAAGTAGTTTTCACCTGCAATAACATCTTTGATATTTACAGAAGCGTATCCATCTGTATTCTTTTTGTATATCAGGCTTGGATCTACCTTTGCATATTCTCCTTCTATACCATTCTTAATATAATAGTCTATGCCTGCAGATAGGTTTGTATTATTTTCAACCTTCTCGTAGTTACCGGTAGCAGAAAGAGTGAAGAATGCAGACGTAGCTACCTTACTGATAATAGGCTTATTATCAGTTTCGCTATTATATTCGCTATAGGCAGGAGCCTTAAGGATAAGAGTGGCAAGACACTTCTCCGACAAATGCTTGTTGAAATATTCTGTTGTGGTGTTGTTTACATTATCAGAGAGTTCGAATGATATCTTCGCATCGCCATTGTTAAGTTCTGACGGAAGGGCTTGCCGAATATAATTATTGCTATCGAATGCGCCTGTAGCATTCATTGGCAATACTGCTGCAAAGCCTTTGTTGGCATCTTCGGTATCTGAAGCTTCAGGGTTGGAATATGTATACGATGATGATCCACCAACGCGGAGAGTATATTCACCGGCAACATCTTTGTTGTCGATATCTACATTGCCCTCGGTCTTAGCAGGGAGATAGTTGCGATATTCAAGGTCGCAAGAATATTCGTTTGTATCTGTAGGATGTCCGCTACGCATCTTCCAACTATGAACAGTTACAGGTTGGTTTGGTTTAAGACCTGCAAGAACAGTAAGACCATCGCTATTATCATTGTTGAATTTCATAGCGTCCTTATATGTGAAGCCGGTGATGTGGGCATTGTAATAGTAGTTGAAACCTGTAACATACCAATAGTGAACATCTATTTCAGAATCAGGGTCATTGGTCTTTAGACCATAGAAACCAGTAGGGAAACAGTCGTCAACGATATATCTATTCTGCTTAGCATCGTAAGGGAATACGAAGTTACCAGTTGTTTCCAAGAAGTCTGGATTATTGCCATTGTCACGCTTATGCACATTATCTGCATATACATAGCCACCACCCTCATCTTCTCTTACGTCGATGAGGTTCATTTCTATCACACCATAGATAGGACCATAGTATATCTTGTCAACAATCTTTTTGTTGGCATCATACAGCTCCTGTACATTCTGAATCTTCAAAGCATAGCCCGAGGCAATACCAATCATATTCTTTGCAGTACCCTCATTACGCTTTTGGAATGTTGCTTCGTCTTTATCATTTTTGTATTGGTCAATGTAGCTCTGTTTTACTTCAAGATAAGACTTGCCAGATGCAGGAACCTCGCCAGTATCGTTGCGCCAAGCTTCCTTTGATGCGTCATTGAAAGGCACGTTTGATGTAACAGCACCTACATAGTGGATGTTGTTTGCCAGACCCATATAGTTGCGCGCGCGTTTCACAGATTTATCCTGAAGCTTATTGTCTGTAAGAGCAATATTCTTAGCAAACATCTGTATCTCGCCCACACGAGCAATAGAATATGGAGTCTTGTTCGTTACGTTGGTAGCATAGTCGCGAGCACCAAGTACATTGAAGCAGTTATCCTCCAAACGTAGAATATCCATACGCTGGAAGGTGTTTATAATCTTAGGGTTATTTATAGTTGTACCCACAAAGCCATATCCTGTGAGGTCTGCACAACGGAATCCCTCAGCATACGACTGGTGACCATCGCCAAATATGCCACCCTCGCTGTCATACACATATATATTCTTATCTGTATCACTTTGACCAACAGGCTTGTCATGTCCGTCTCCATAGAAATAGCTGTCCTGAAGAGATATAAATCGATAGTTGCCATCTTTATGCTTATAGTAATAGCCAAAGAGGTCGGTACCGTTAGGCAATACTATAGACTTCATCTCCTGGTGAGAGATGGTGATATGGTCGCGAGTAGACGATGGGTCGCTATTATCGGCTACGAGGATAGTGGTATTTCCACCAAAGCCTTCTGTAGTACCGTTAGGCAGTTCTGTCAATCCTACCAGTCTACTATTTTCAGTAGTGAAAGCTTTATTGATGTTATATTTATCTGTATATTTCAGCACGGTAGAGTCGTTAGCCAATACCGATGTACCTTGAGCAACAGAATATCCACCACCATATATAGCCTCGCCAATACAAATGTTTATGTCATCCCATGTTAGAGGAGATGCTGGCGAAGATACACATTTCTCAAAACAATCAGTCTTTACAAATTCTGCAGTAAGACCTTGCTTACCTATGATAGATTCATAAACAGCCTGCGAAATAATATCGCCAGTTATGAGTTTGATGTCTTGTTTAATAGTCTCTGAGGCAAGGTCAGAGAGGGTAGCACCTGTTTCAGTATTTCCCTCACGGTCTATATACTTATTGTTCTTATCTGTACGATCCAAGAGATAGATGCCCGACTGCTTGTCTTTCACCTTATAATATATAGGATATCCTACCTTTACCTGTGTAGAACCCCATACATAGCCAGAGTAAGAACCACCAGTAACAGCCTTGTAGATATGACCATTTAATACATCAACGTTAGTAACACCTATCACATTTCCCTGCTGTCCGCCGCCATATACGAAGTTGGCAGAAACGCCAGAGGCATTAAATTCTCCAGAAGAAGATGTTGATGGGGCTAAACATTTCAAGCCCTTTGCCATAATAACGTCGGTATTGCCATATACGTAGCTCTCCATACCATAGCCACCACCATATACATTCAGAGCTGAATATTGAGGCTTAGATGAAAGGAAGTCGTTAGAATTGTCGAGCTTTTCTTTTGACTTACCCTTAAGCATATCGCTCTGAAGAATGATTGCGATGTCACCACGTACTGTACCTGCCTGATAGCATCCGCCATAGACATTTCCGCCAATATAAGCATTGTTGTCTTCCTTAGGCTCAAACTTGTTCTTGATAGTGAGCTTTATGAAAGGATATTCAGAATGAGTGTTACCAAGCAGATAGCCACCCTCGTGAGTAACCAAATCCTTATAATTATAGTTAGCATTATTGCAACCGCCTACAATCTTGTTTGTTATCACAAGACCTGCAGGGAAGGTATAGTCAACAACATTACCTACCGAATTAGGGTATACACTCATGTTGCCACGATTGCCTCCGCAGCAGAAAGTACCAATAGTACAGTTTGTAAGTCCGTCGCCACTTTCACTTCCATTCCATGTCAGCTGTCCCTGTATATCAGTCTCTACCGACTGGAAATAAAGGTCGAGTAGGTGAGGGTATACAAGTGGGCGCTGTGCATTTTCTGTTGAAAGATATATGGTGCTGATACCTTTATTTGATGGATCGTTAATCCAGTCGATGGTATCTGCAAGATTAAGTTCCTTTCCGTTTTCTACATCGCCATTCAGCTTCTGGAACTTATTCATGAAGTCGTTGTCTTCAGACTTAGCAAAGAGAGCCTCACCATTGCAGCCCATAAACACACTTCTAATATTGACATTATTGCCAATATTTATCTTTATAGCTCCTTCTTGGTTATCAGAATCGTAGTCGTGAACTTTCTTTACAGAAGCAGAGTTTCCACCACCATATACATCTCCATCGATAGTGATAATATCAGAAGTAGAGTTACCCTTGATGTCGATATTTACCTTGTTTGTGATAGGGCGCCATGAGTTTATGTTCACAATCTTTGCTGCATCGCTTGCTGCCATATATGAAGGCATAGTTTCACGCATAGGCACAGTATAAACCAAAGGTATAGTCTCTGATTCTGAATCGTTAGGGTTTACAGGATAATATTCGTTTACAGTAACCTTCTTGTTGCCCTTTTTATCGAGAGCATACAGATAGTTGCCATTGCCAGCACCATATACGTCGCCATAGATATGACCGCCATAGATGTTGACATTGGTACCCTTACCGCCATTATCCTTGAAATATCCATTGCTGTCGAGCACTATGTTTACAGCTCCCGATACGTCGTTGCCACCATATACGTTACCATGAATATAAATATCATCATTACCAAAAGTAGAAGTCTTACTATCTTGTGAACCGATGACGACTTTAGTTTCTTTCTCCACATCACCCATAAAGCCACCACCAAAGATGTCGTGGCAGTCTATAGCCTTGATGTCTATGTCGGTAGCCTTTACAGAACTATAGAATCCACCACCAAACACACGACGGCAAGAAGCACCACCTGCACCATAGATATGTGTAGTTCCGTTTACCTGTCCAGAGAATCCTCCACCCACGATATCCATCATCGAATAGTCGCTGAAGAAGTGTTTATGTTCTTCACCTTTTATGATGTCATTGCCTTTATTTATGCTTCCGCGAGCCTCCATAGCCACTTCTATATGCGAATCGTTGAGCACAAAGGTCTTCTCTCCAAATCCACCACCAAATATACAGAAGTGAGGAGAACCCACCTTATTAAATATCTCCTTCCACTCATTTGAGTTGAAGAATTGGGTAGTAGAAACTCCCGACAATAGCTGAGTGTTATCATGGAGCAAACCTTTCTCAAGTTTTATATATGTATTACCGCTGTTCTCAACAAGATTGCCATCTTTGTCCTTCTCGCCTACAACGCAAGTTTTGTCACCACCACCATATATATTATGGTTAACTTTAAATTTCTGTGTTGCAGGAATATACTGAGGAGAATAAGTCTTGTCCCCAACGATAGTTGCTGGTTCCCAGTTGCGCATTGTTGTTGACCAATACGAGGTGAGCATAGCCTGTCCACCTGTTATGCTCAAGTTGGTATTACCAGTAATGTTGGCAGAGGTATTGGTTTCTTCGTCTCCCCATCCTCCACCAAAGATGTTGTAATATAGCCCACCATCTTTGATAGCAACGAGAGTGTTGCCATATACTGTACCATTCTGACATCCACCATAAACACTATTCATGATGTTTGGCATGAGGCCTTTGTTTACTGTAGCATCAGGATTAACCAAGTATTTTTCCTCTGAAGGGTTGAGGCTGTTGCTTGTATAATCTGTAGTAGAACCTGTAGCCAATTCGTTATATGGATATGTCATCACAGGTCTACCTGTAACAACACACGCATTGCCATATATGCCACCCAACTTAGTATAGTCACCACATACGTCAGCCGTACGACCATTTCCTCCTGCAAAAACCTTTGAGAGGATAGTGCCGCCACGAACATTTACAAACGAAGTGAAGTTAGAAGGGCTAAGGCTTTCTGCATCATCAATCTTCTTTGCTGTAGCCTTTTGGGTATTCAAACCAACGTTAGCCACGTCGCCACCACCATATACATTACCCATGATTACGGTGCGTTCGATAACCAACGGAGGTACACCCACGTTTTCGCCATACACATGCACCTCGGTCTTACCCTTCACTCGAGCCATGTCTGGGAAGTCGATGATGCTACCAGTCTTGGAATCCAAGCTAACGATATTGTTGCCGCTTACTCGTATTGATTCTATACCTGCACCACCACCATATACATTTCTTGCCACGTTGCCCGACTTAAAGAATACCTTTGAGTTGCCGCCTACGCTTCCGAAGTCGTAATGATTATCTTTGTCTGTAGTTTCGTTTAGAGTGCCATAAGGTAGAGCTCCAAGTCCACCGCCATATATATTATAGCAAGCCAACTGGTTGTTAGCTTCTACGTATGTATCTTCTTCTACATATCCAGAGAATCCACCACCATGAATCTCTTGGAATGTAAAGCTTGGAATACCGAGAGTCCAAGCCATACGAGTGTTATAGTAGCGGCGGAACGTGTCATCATCATCGCTTGTTCCATCCACGCTACCATAATATAGCTTCTTGTCTTCCTTCGAAACAGCCATGTAGTCAATATACAAGTTTGTCTCGAAGTTGGTATATTCCAATCTATCTTCCTCTTGACTTGCATAGCGGAAGTATTTACCATCTATTTTGTTAGGCGTACCATTCAATTCTATCATGGCTCCTGCCTGTGCATACACCTTAGCATTTCTAACCTTGGTGTTTGCACCATATCCTGCACCGAATACCGAGAACTGTGGACTATTGGAATTCTTTTCTGCAAGATACCAACATAGACCTTGCAGAGTGGTAAAGTCTAATATATCGAGCGATTTGCCATTGGCACCAATGATATCAGTAACAGGCGAGTGGTTGATTTCCACTATTGCCTCACCTGTACCATCACCTGTACTATTTCCATTTATGTCGTAGCCTACATAGCATGCACGGTTGCCACCACCAAAGATATTATGGTTCTTTGTGAAGTGAGCAGAACCGAAGTCTCCATCTGTCATCTCAAAGAATTCCTTTGTATCTTTGTTATTGACAATTCTGCTCATAGCAGCCTTAGCCTTGGCATTGGTAATCTCGCCAAGGGTGTTTGCATTATGTATGGCATATATGATATCCTTAAATTCATCAAGGTTCTCACACACCTTATCACTATCAGTCTGAGCATCGAGCCATGTAGTGATGTTACCATTCTTATCAGCCTTGCGATCCCAAAGCCATGCACCACCATCTATCTGCACCTTGGTGTTGCCAAGAATGTTGGCATAGGTGCCTTCGTTCTTTGTATCCTTCTTGCCAAGCACCTGCTCAAGGGTCGACGAAGCCGTAGACTGACCACTATTGCTGTCAGTCTTATCGTTGGTGATAGGTATATCGCCATAGCCACCACCAAAGATGTTGAGTCCGAGCATACCGCCTTCGATATGCACAAGAGTATTACCATCAACAACACCGTAGGCGCAACCGCCATATACACGGCTCCATACCATAGGTGTGATACGCTCCATACCCGCCTCGTTGGTATTGGCAATATGTAGTATGGTATTACCATTTATTCGTCCTACCTTATTATATTCAGGAGCATCAGCCTTCTTCAGTCCTTTACCTCCAGCAAATATTTCACCAAAGATGTTACCACCAACGATGTTAACAAACGACTTATAGTCTGTAGCTTCATAGCTAATAAAGTCGCCATTAGTTTGGTCAAAAGTTGAAGTGCTCTTAGGCTTATTGCCGTAATACTCTACTTTATTTGTAAGAGTTATATACGAACCAATATTAGCCATATCGCCTCCGCCATATACATTTCCAAATACATGAGCGTCATCAGATATCTCAACCTTGGTGGTTTTATCGACTTTAGCCACATTAGTGAAATAGGTATAAGTGCCGCTTGTATCCTTCTTAGGCTTCACGCCAGCACCACCACCGAATACATCGCCATAGATTTTTCCACCTTTTACGTATACTTCGGTATTGCCACCAATCTTACCAGTATTGTTATTGCTTGTAGATGTAGGGTCACCAAATCCACCACCATATACACGATGAATGAAAGTCTTGCCATCTATCGTTACCTTGGCGTCGTTATCCACAGTACCAGCATATCCGCCTCCTAATACTGCCAAGATAGTGAAGTTAGGAATACCTTTCGAGTTGTCGAAGACATTCATTTCGCCTTTAGCGCGTAGTGGAGTCTGCCCCTTGGATAGTTGCTCTGTGTCGTCTTTTATCTCAGCATCGTAAACACTATAGTCGCCCTCCACATTTACTGTCACATCGGTATTGCCTACAGTAGTGTTCAAGCCATAGCCACCACCGAATACAGAGAAGTGTGGATTATTATTGTCGTCGTATGCAGCCTTCCATTCTGCCGTTTTCAGGAGTGAGAATGGAGTCATACCCTTTTGTATGTCAAGTGTAGCCTTGCCTGTTACATCGCATGCCAAGTTGCCACCACCATATATATTATGAGGGTTTAGGAATTTGCCATTAGCAAAGAATGCTGTTTTATTTGTATCCCATTCAATGAAATTTTCTTTAGTACTATCTAATTTTCTGTTCCAGATTACGTTGATAGAGTAGTTGTCTTCCTCCTTTTTCTCATCATTAATCTGCACACTTTGGTCTTTAGCCAATGAAACAAAGGTGTTGCCATTTACGTTGGCATAGGTATATAAATCTTTTGCAATGGCTTTACCTTTTCCGTCAGTTATGCTTCCCTTACCTCCTCCAAATATTTCGCCTGCAAAGTTGGCTGCATACATATTAATATGTGTGTCGCCTCCTACTTGCGCCAAGTTGCCACCGCCATAGATGTCGCCATATATATATGGAGCCACCTTGGTAGAACTAAAGAATGTGAGGTTGGTATTGCCCAATACCTTACCTACGAGTTCAGGATGCCATGTGTCGTTATTAATAGTCTGGTCTGTATCAGCACGCTTTGTTCTACCATTACCACCTGCAAACACGTCGGCTCTAATGTCGGCGCTATCGCTAATAATAACGTTAGTTCCTTTCTCCACTACAGCCATGTCGCCACCGCCATAGATATTATCATAGAATGTACCACCATTAATCTTAACTGTAGACGAGCCATAGAGGCGTGCCATGTTGTTAAGGGTGTTGATGTTGTTTGAGTTTAAGAGTTTGGCATCAGCCACACCATATCCTCCACCGAATACAGGGCAATGGAATTTACCGCCATTAATGGTCAGTTCTACGTTGCCGTATATCTTGCCGAGGTCTGTATATTCAGCAGAGGTGCCATTGTATGCATTGGTGGAATAGTAATAATCCGTACCACGTCCACCAGCGAAGATACCGTTTTCGCAATAGAATTCGCCGCCATTGATGGTAAGTGAGGTTACGGTTTCTCCTGCTTTTCCGTATATGTTTCCACCATCTTTACTTGGTTTTGAATTTGCTTTCCAAAGGTCTTTACTCATATATCCGCTACCGCCACCATAGATACCGTCAATCTTTCTTGTTTCAGAACCAAAGATACCTCCTTCAATGATAATCTTGTTGTTGGTCAATCTTGGATCTACCTCGGTATATGTATGCGTGTCTGCATTGTAGCATTTATACATGCAAAGATTAGCTTTTGCTGCATCATAGTTACCAAAAGCCATGACAGATTTCGTACTGCTGTTTGTCCAATAAGGGATACGGTTATCCGTTGTATGATAGGTATCATCTCCAATACCGTTCATACCACCAGCTCCTGCACCGTAGATACCGCTGAAGATTTCTTCTGGTGTACATTTTGTTGGAATCAGGAAGGTACCACCCTTTATGGTAATGGTGCTATAACCATAGAATGGGTTTTCTATCCATTGACCACCCTGAAAACCACGTCCTGTACTACCACCGTAAATCTCCGTAATCTCTACACGGCTATTAATATTCGTATCCTCGTTATTTTCAGATTGTGCAGGGTCTATCAGGATGTTGGCGCGTCCCATATAGGTGTTGTAAGGAGCATTGTAATTGCTTGTTTCGCGTCTTGCACCCAAAGAACCGTTAACCACACGTCCTATCTTTCCACTCTTGATGATGATGTCAACATCGCCAACCATAGCTCCCTCATGGTTGCCTGCAAGAACAATGGCAACGTCAAGGTCTGAATTGTTTTCATTATGATTATCGTTGAAATTACGGTCAATATCTACATCAATAGTACACTTGATAGGCATGTTAGGGCTACCCATCACACCATTTCTGTTGTCCGTAGTCTGTCGGCCACCTGCACAAATTGAAGAGAAGTGTCCCGATTTGATTTTTATCTTGAAGCCCTCACGTCCATGTGGCAGAGCATCATCCATCTTCTTAAGGTTGCCTTCTGTTGATAATGGTGAAAAGCGGTTGTCATCCATAAAACCACCAAAAATCTGGAAAGATGTAGAGTTTGCGCCCTGGATAGTACCATCACCTGGGTACATCTTTTGATAGTTCGTCATTTGAATGCCTTCGCCCATCTCCAGGTTATTGAATTGGCAGTAGAGAATATCGAAATAATCACCTTCATTATTATTTGGATTGCGATTGAAGGTTAGATATTGGAAACGGGTATCTCCAAAGATGGCTAAACTATGGTTCCTATAATGTCCACCATACATCTCTATCACACCCTGATAGTCAACGTTATCCCAACTTCCTGTGATGGTTGTGTTTTTGAAGAAAGGAGAAGTTTTCTTGGCATTCTCCCACTCTTTGGATGAAGAGTAATAATTGTTGTTGCAAGGGAAACCATCTTTATCATCGTTGGTTACGGATTGGTCGCTCTTTCCCATCAGCACGATGATGTTATCATCCCACGAACCCTTTACTGCAAGTTTAGAATATGCGCCATTCCATGTCCTTACAGCAGTCTCTGGAGATAGACCATCATTACTGTCGTTTCCTGCATTGTATGTTGTCGAACCCACTGTTACTCCGGCAGGGCATAGATATACCACGCTCTTTGCATAAACTAACCATTTGTTTAATAGTTCTACTCCGTCTTTGGTAGTTGCTATCACATGACAGCTCAGCTTGTCGGTAGAGGTAAGAGAAGACTTGTCGAAAGTAGGGGCGGTACTATCTTCTTTACCATTCTTCACCCACGAATATGTAACATTAAGATTATCGTTGTTTTCCCAAATGTTATTAGTGATTTCAATATAAAGAGTGTTAGTCTCCTCATTTGTCTTCATCACAGCATCCACTTTTCTTGCATCAATCTTTGCCACTCCCGATTGCGAGCTGCCATCTTCCAATAGTGCATATACATATTGGTCGTAGTCTTCGAGCGAGATGCTGAAATTGTTATATGCGTTGTTCTCGTTCTGTAGAGTCCAATTCTTTTTGTCGATAGAGGTATACCAGAAATATTTTTCGTTTTCAGCTTTACCTTCAAGAGTTTCTGCTGTGATGATAGTAGTGTAGCCACGCTTCACTGTCAGTTTTGTTGAACCGAAGTTAAAGCCTGTACCAGAAGTATAACTCCAGTTGAGCTTGTCTTGAAAGTTTTTAGCAGATATATACAGGTTGTTCTGGCTTGCAAATGTTGTTGCAAACTCATCTTCGCTCTTTTGCGTACCATTGGTCGCTATGTTAGAGCTTGAACTATTGGTCTTGTTAGCATAATACCATGTTGCAGTTTCGCCTGTTCCATTATCCACATTCCTGTTACCAATCACTTCACCCACCTTGCATCTATTGTTGGCAGTTGATACCTTACCATGTACATAGATGTTGGTAGGAAGAATAACAAACGAGTTGCTATTGTTAACATTTTCATAACAACCGATACCTTCTGCCAAACATGTGTTACCGCTCTTTAGATTGGCATGATCAAACATGTTTATATCCGCTTCACACGACAAGTTGAAGATTCGGTATATTTTTCCCTGTTGTGCTTTACCAACAATACCGCCAACAGCTATTTCTGGTGTAGTATATGTTTCTTTGTTATCCGTAATCTTTGAATTACGGATAATGATATTGCTTATTTCAATGTTGCCACCAACCAACTCACCTGCTAAGATACCGATATTCAAACCATTTCCTACAGGCATGTAGCCTTCCTCTTTTTCAACCACAGCATTGTCAATGATGAGGTTGGTAACCCTACATACTCCCGATTCTTCGCTCGATAGACCATTAAGTGCAGAGAACAATCCCCATGCACTCCATGAGCCACTATTGTCTTTCCAGCAGATATGCATGTTGTCGATGGTATGTCCATCGCCATCAAACTTACCTTTGAAGAAAGCCCCACTATATTTCGTATTACCGATAGGCATCCAAAGACCCTTATCCAAGCTAATGTCATTGGCAAGCTTGAAGTATTTGCTATCCTGCATTTGCCCATTCTCTATATCTCGAGTCAGTTTTGCCAACTCTAAGTCGCTACTGATGATGATAGGGTCTTCTTTTGTTCCCGTACCGCCGGAATAGCTATCGGCATAAAGGTCGATAGAATAATATTTCGGATTGATTTTGAAGTTCTTCTTTAGGATGACACTTCCTGTATTGCCATCCGTGATAATTACCTCACCTGTACGCTTCTTGTTGCTTAGAGGCAGAGAGATGGTTTTTCCGTTGCTACCTTCGTTAGGAGTAATGGCTTCGCCATCTACAGTCCAGCTGAAGGTATATCCGTCCTTAAATTGATTGCTCGTTAGTGTATAAGAAACCTGTCGATCGTTTCTGTTGTATGTGTTTTCTACAATTGAAACATCTGTCTTGCTATACATGTTGAGAGCGCCATTGCTGAAAGTCCATGAGTTCTTGTCTTCTTCAAGGCTCTTGGTAGTGATCAATTTGTTGGCTTTGTCCACAAAGTCGTTTGCAAAGGTAGCTGCGTCTACCTTTGTACCTAAGTTCTTACCACCAGTTACGTCTTGAGTATAATACCAGGTAGAAGCATATTTTTTTGCATTTCTTTCTTTTTGGCAATTGGCAGTGATGCCACCTTTGTTGATGTTGGTACTTGTATTGTCTATATTAAGCCCATTGCCAAAGAGATAGATGTTGGTAGGCTCTATGATATTATTGCCTCCTTTCATGTCATAGCTGAAGCGACCGAAACCCTGGGCTATGTAAAACTGATTGTTATACACGCTTGTATTCTTCAGCATATTTATCTTTGTATCAGCTGCTATGTTGAAGATTCTGAATGTTTCGTTCTTACTGTCGGTCTGTACATTTCCTGCTATACCGCCAATCTTGGTTTCCCTGTTTATCTCGTATGTCTCGTCGTTATCCTTTATTTCAGAGCCACGGATAATGATGTTGCTGAGTTCTGTATTTCCGTATATCTCACCAGCCACTACGCCCACGTTATAACCGGGACCATAAGGTGAGAAGCCTGGCTTCTTTTCTACCTTAGCATTCTCGATGATGAGGTTTGTTACGGTAGTAAGGTTAGTGCTGCTTGAACCTTGTAGTGTTGAGAAAAGTCCCCATGCACTCCATGCATCGGTACCTTCCCATTGTATATGCATATTCTTGATGACATGACCATCGCCATCAAATTTTCCGAAAAACAAGCGGTTGTTGCCATTACCGTAGCCGTAGTTGTAGTATTTACCGATAGGCATCCAGATACCATCCTTAAGGTCGATATCGGCAGTAAGCTTAAAATATTTGCCAAGGAAAGCTTGCGAAGTGTTGCCATTGTTCACATCGCGAGCCAACTTGGCCAACTCCTTGTCGTTGCTGATAAGATATGGGTCGTTCTTTGTTCCTGAACCGCCAGCATAGTTCTGGGCATAAAGGTCTATAGAGTATGTTTGTCCCCATATCTCTTGAGTAGACAAGAGGAGTATGGTCAGAATGCCAAACAGCATTTTGATTATTCTTTTTGAGGTATATGTAGTACGTCGCATCATAGTTTCAATTTCCAAGATTTTGAGTATGTCTTTTTTATATAGATCTTCTTTTCTATTGTATCAGTAGTCGTCCTGTATAGGCATCTTGGTCAGCCATCACGTAGAGGTAGCGTGGCTGTATGAGTATAGTTATCGGACTTATTTGTGCTGTTGTGCCTGTGGTTATGCCACTGAAATTAGTCTTGTTCAGCAGTATGGTTGAAGTAACATCCTTTCTTGTTATCACTTCCTTTTGGTTTTCGTCCATAAACACCACATCGTAGGTAACGGTGATCATAGGCTCGAATTTGCTGTAAGGGATAGTGTAGAATGTTTCTCCCCATTGAGTTGTGCCAGCAGCAGTCACGAGTGCTGTCTCGTTGGTGTCGTCGTAGGCTGCTGTGCCTTGCGATTTATAGGGTAGGGCGCTTGTTGCTGTGGCAGTCTTTATATCTGTCCATTGTATGGCTGCAGCAGTCCATTTGTCTGTTGCAGACCATGTGTATGTACGGTTATAAGTGCCTGCAATGGCTATTTCGCCAGAGAAGTTTACGCTCTTTATGCGGAACTGTCTAATGGCATTCATCTTTGAGTCGAGGGTGAAGTTTAGGGTATAGCCAGCAAGAGTCTGGTCGAAACGGAATTTCACCACACGCTCAAAGGCTGGGTCTGCCATGTCTTTGTTTATTGGCTTCTCGCATACCACGGGTGCAGACTTTGTGTCATAGAGTAATGGAGCATCGCCTGGCATGGTGAAGGGTACAGAGAGTGTGTAAGTGTTTGCAGCTGTGCGCTCTACCTTTGCATCTGCTGTCTGTGGCATATATGCAAAGAAATCCAAAGCTGTTGCGCCCTGATAGCTGTCCCAACGCTTCTTGGTAGAGTTTTTCCATGTCTTTGTAGTGGCATCGTAGCTCACGGTCTCGTTGTTGAATATGAGGTTTGGCTGCGAAGCATCTGTTGGGGTAAGGTTTGTGCATGAAGCAATATCGTAGTAGCCGAAAGCTCCCATTGTGGCAGGATGGCTGTCGGGGTTGTAGTCTTCGTAAGGCTCGGCACGAGTTATGAGCTTCTGAGTTTGGGCAGAGAAGGTGATATAGTCGTAGCTGTCGGGGTGCTGTATAGGCATGTCGTTGCTCTCGCAAGCGGTGAGGATTGCGAGGATGATGGCGATGCATGTTATTGACGATATTGATATCAGTTGCTTCATGTTGTTATTATTTATTGCGTGCGCGCGAAGATTAAAGCGAGCACGAAGGAATCGTGCACGCACAAGGACTCGCAGCTGGGGGCTACCAGCTTGCGGACTGCTTGCTGGGGCTTATTGATATGGGGCTACCAGCCAGCGGTGCCGCTGCCTTGGTTTTCTATGTTTGTGCCTGGTCGCCATTCTTCTACCTGTAGGTTGGAGAATGCGATGATGGTGCCAGCTTCGGTAATCTTGAAGATGTATGTATATTGATATCCCGCCTTCCATTGCATGAATTCTTCAGGCACGGTAGTCGAGATTGGGGTTCCGTCTATTGTTGCTTTTATGGTATATGGTCCTTGGGTATATGGAATCATGCTCATTGGTGGCACATAATACCATTTTCCATATAGCTTAGGGTCGTTGAGTATATGTATGGCGTCGCTCTCCACTTCGTAGGGAGTGGTGAGGATTAGCTGACCAGTAGAGGCCTCTGTAGAGCCTTCTGAGGTTGATGGCGACCATGAGAACGTAGGAGTTTGGCTCGATGGGTTGCCAGTAATAGGGTAGGTGGCTATGATGTTGCCACGTAGAGGTGTTGTTGCCGTAGTAGGGTCGGCGATGAAGCGAGAATCGCAGAACTGGATGTCGCTGATATCTATTGATTTAGTATTCTTGGGGTAGGTGAATTTAAATCTGACTTTCGCTATTAGTGGAGCGAAGGTAAGGGTTACGCAGTTGCCATACGAACTGTTATTAAACCATAGTTCGCTGATGTATGGTATGCTTTTGGCTGTCGCCTGGTCGGAGTAGGCAAAGGGGAACGAGATAGATTTGCTCTCGCCTGCTGTGCCTGTAGCAGAAGCCGGCGTTGTAGCCTTAGCTTCGAAGGGACTATATCCGAAGAAGCGATAGCTGGTGGCGGAATAATCCCAGAATTTTATTGATTGCGCTGAGGATAGGTTAGGGTTGTTGATGCCCACATACTCCCATCCTGTAGTGTTGGTAGCTGTAGAGCCTGTAGACGCAGCTGAGTATTCCACCTTATATCCATCCATCACAAGTTGTGGCGATGATGGACCAGCAGCATCAGTAGCCGTTGTTTTATATCCCCACACACGGAAGGTGTTGAAAAGAGTCTCTAAGCCAGATGTGGCACGAGAGGTTGGTGCATCCTGCCATGTACCATTGTTGCCACCAAAGGCTATGCCTTTAGATTCGGGCACAAAAGGTTCGTCTTGCTCTGATGAGCAAGACCATAAGCATATTGCTAATGCCACTATGGTAAGAATGCGTATATACATTATTATATATATAGGTGATTGATATTTGCGGATAACCGGATGGAGCAAAAATTGCTCCATCCGGTTTATAAGAATTAGGGGATAATGACGATTAAGGGGCTACAGTTGTTGCTGCTTTTACATATACAACCTTGTAGGTGTAGGCTGCAGGAGTTATTGGATCTGTAGTAGTTGCTTCCTTTGTCAAGTATTGGATAGCATAGTAGCCTTCTGATACAGGTGTGAACTTCAAGTACTTATTAGCCTCAAAGTTGCCAAAGGCTGTTGTAGGAACTTCTGTGTCAATCTTATTTGTGGCATAGAATTCAGTATTAGCAATAGCTTTAATCTGGAGCTCTGCCTCTGTTCTTTCCTTAGAAAGTTTGTAAACCTGAACATTGCCAACTGTACCATCTTTCTTAAGCTCATTAAGGGTACCTGTTGTTTCTTCTGCAACAGTAGCATAAATAGGCTTACCTGTCTTATACTCAATACCTTTATCAGTTACAGAACCTGCCTGATATGTTGTGATAGAAGGAGTTGCAACAGTTGTGGTAGTTCCCTCAGTTCCATCTAATATTTCTGTTACAGAAGCTGCGAAAGTAATAGGGAAGAGACCTGCAGGATCGGTTGTGCCTGGAGTACCTGTTGTACCATTTGTATTGTCAGAGATCTTGAAGAGATAGGTATAGCGAGTATTAGCCTCCCACTTGCTGAATGCTGCAGGGATAGCTGCAGTAGCACCTGTAACATTGATTACTTCGCCATTTTCTGCTGCCAATTGATAGTCACACTTAATCAAGATAGGTGAGGCTGTTGTTGCTTGTGTAGGCAACACGGTGAAGTAGCCTGTTGGAGACATATCTTTGTCTGTACCATAGAGATGTTCTACTACAGCTGTGGATGTATTTTCCAGAGTGCCTAACTTACCTGCATACCAGTTCTTGCTCTTTTTAAGATTGGTATTATTAGTATATGCAAATGTATATGATGGTCGTGGAGTATCATCCCATTTATATGTCACAGTACCTTCGATACCGCTTCCACCTACAAAGTAGCCATCTGTAGAAGAAGTAAGGATGATGTTATTGCCTTTCGGTGTTGTGGCATCCGCCTCATAGAATTTTATGTCTGTAATTGTGTATCCAGGGATTGTCTCGTAAAAACCTACACGAACCATTGCTTGCTGACGCTTGAATTCAAAGGTTACAGGATCTTTGTAGTTGTCTTTTACTACCTTTACTGGATCTGCTATATATACAGGATCTGCTACGAGTTGAGTACCTGTTCCTTCTGTCGGATTTGCATCGATATGACCTGCGAGATTTTTTACTTTAGCACTCTTTATTTCCCAAGCTAATTTGTTTACGTCGTATTCGAAATCATTTATAGGAGAACCTGCAACAAAGCGATACTCAGGAGCAGAGTAGTCCCAATATTTAATGTTCTGATCTATAACTAATTTGATTTTTCCAATACCAAGGTTGCCGTCATTTTTAGCTCCTACATACTCCCATCCGTTAGAGTTTGATGTAGTGGTATTTGCATTATCCCAAACATAGTAATCAGTGAATACTGGTGAAAAATTTGTGTTGTCCGTTCTCTTCTTTACACCATACACCCTGAACTGTCCATCGAGCATCTGCTGCGGAGTTCCTGTATTCGAAGTTGCACGTGTAATCTTACCAGCCTCACCACCGAAGTTGATAGCAGTTGTAGCATTCTGTACGTTTCCTGGATTCTCTCCGAGGAAGTCGTCGCTTGAGCAGCTGGCGAGTGCCAATGCTGAAGCTGCAAAAATGAAATACTTTTTCATAATTCGAGTGTTTTTTTATTTATTATTTGTTGTTTATATTTTGTTATTTGTTGATATAATTAGTTTGCTAAATTATTTTGTTGAGTGCAGTATTGTTATTACATGTCAAATTCCCATTGCTTGTTTTCAAAGTCTTTAACTACAGCATTAAATCCAGAACCACCTGAGCGAGTAGGTACTGGTATGGTGTCCATGTCGAGTTCTACCGTTATCACACCTCCACGGAACAGTCGCCTTACTTGGTCTGTCACATCGAAGACGAAGGTGGAGTCTTTACCATTATAGAATTGCATCGTAACATCCAGATAGTGGTGGTTGTTTTTGTCTGCCGCCTTCACCTTGTCGAGCGATTCGGCATAGGCACGAGTGCTAAGCTTGTGAGGATTCAGGTTTGTGATGCCGAAAGTCATCACCTTACCACCAATGATGTCTATCGTTTCATTGTTTCTGCCCGGTCGGTCGAACTTCATGCGCATGTTGTAGTTTACCGTTATGGCGTCAGGACCAGTAACACCAGTATTCAGATTTACCGAGCGCGACATACCGCTAAGGTCGGCACTACCATCTATAGATGTTATGATACGACGGTTGCGGTTGTTGTGATGGAGTATTATCTGTGGCAGATAGATATAGGTTACAGGTTGCAACTTCATATTCAAGTGGCGCACCCATACGTTTCTTTCCTCATCATATACGAAGCCATCGTAGTTCTTGTTTATCTCTATCGCTTTCTCATATCCAGCAAACAGAGCTTCAGGCTGGAAGAAGGCACGAGTGAAGCGAGGAGCATTATAGCGCGAAGGCGTCATGGTTTGTCCTGTGTGAGCTGTCACATAGTCGTAGGTAGAAGTCTCGTCGATACGAATACTCTGTATACCATCCGAGGTGTGAATCTCGTTCCATGCCAAGATGTCCCAAAAACCAAAGTCGAACTTCGTAGATAGTGTGTTGCCAGATATCAGATGCTTATATGGCGCATTATGTCTGCCGTTAGCTTCTTCGCCTGTGTAATATCTACGTATGTTGAATTCGGTAGGCATGGTATAATCTATTGATCCGAAGAGTTCCTGGTCTTTCTCGTCCCATCCGTAAAGCCATTCTGCCTTCCAGTCATACTCAGAATCATAATCAAACAAGTAGTCCCACAACACCTGCAACTCGAAGTCGACAGTAGGTATCCTCATCGAGCAACTTGCGTTCTCGTCATGCAGATGTAGCATAGGCTCGCGTTCGCAACTTGTTGCTATGGTGCAAGCCATTACGAAGCTTCCCATTACGAAGCATCCAATAGCTATCTTTCTGCAAGCATTCTTGCCTGCAGAAACGATGTTGCTTATTATGTGCTTCGTTCTTTTCATTTTTTTACTTTTTCACTTTTTTACCTTTTCACTTTTTTACCTTTTCACCTTTTCCTGTAGAGAAGGTCATAGCTTAGAGTTATATCCACTCTTGTTGGTCCAAACCAAGTATATCTGTGTTGCCTCTTTTTGAAGTCTTTGGCGTCGCCATACCATTTGTAATAGTATTGCAGAGGGTCGCGGTCGGGGTTAACAGGACATTTCCATTGATATGGGTCGTAGTCAGTTTGGTAATATCCTGCTTGCAGTCCGAACTCCAGTCGCCAATGTTCTTTGCCTCCAAGCGGTAGTACATATCCTATACCTAAGCCTGCTCCCCATCCTTCGCCTTCCCATCCTCGGTTTTCATCGAAGCAGATGTTGTAAAGGTTGGCATTAGCATAAGCGCTAAAGAATAAGCCCTTGAAGGCGGCACCCTTACCAGGTTTGCGTAGACTAATGTCGCCACTTCGCAAGTAGTAGCGAGTGTGGAGCTGATAGTTGCGCAACTGGAAGTATTTATGCTCATCATAGTGTTGCCACCACGGACCATCGAAGCTTGCGCCATAGGTAAAATGACCATGCAGCGGATAGTATTCTATAGCCACATTCGGGATAGGGCAGAAGCGGTCGTAGCCCGGCATGTAGGCAAAGTCGAAGAGCAAATTTGTCTTGACGCTCAATAATTCCCTGCGTGAATTGTCGAGACTTGCTATATATTCTTCTGGAATCTGTATAGCCTGCGAATTCAAATTTTCAGGAATAAAAGAAACAGTAGGAATATTATATTTCGTATGCTCTTGTTGCTCTAAACCCACTATTGCTTTATCCATTGCCATAATGCGTACGGCACGAAGCTTGTGGAAATACTGATGTAGCAATCTGCGCCAAAGTTTACCGCCATTATATCGTTTCATCACCTCCTTAAGCTTTTGATTGTTGTCAGGATAAAGCTTCATGAGAGTTGCCACGGTCTTGTATTCTTCGTCGTGTTCGAGCCACATCAATGTGCGAAGCAATGGAAAATCTTCTGCGATAACGTCATAACGAATCTGGTCGGTATTAATGCCATAGCTGCTAAGCAAGGCATCTACCGACGCTCTACGACCATTTGCCAATCTTTCGTTATTAGGCGTAGGACCCTCAGGCGATGCTGTGGCTCTACCAATAACGATTCCCCTGTCGCCCAAAGCTTTGAGCGCAGGTATCAGCGAGTCGGTAATCCACCGACGGTCTTGGTCGTTGATGTTAATCTTGTTCACAATGAATTCTATAGGGCGAGAATTTCTAACGAATACGCTGTCGGTGGTGTTGCCCTGCGCAGCCGCATCCGTTACGAGCCCAAAAATCATTGCAATGATCGTTATTACATATCGCACAAACTGTGTTTTTTTATTATAGTTATTTTATCAAAATGACCATTAAAGACCATGTTTGAGTTGTTGGCTGGTAGTAAAAATGTACAAAATGATTGCGTTGTGTTGCTTGTTGTTTTGACATTTACCCCCCCCCTTAGAATGCAAAGGTATTAAAATTCTCTTAATGTGCAAAGAAAAATTGATATTTTTTTTGTTAAAATGTTATGAACTAATATGATAGGATTTTTGTTCCAACTATCTGATACCTACCCACAATGCCTTATAATCCCATTTTTAGATGTCCTAATTATATGTTAAATTCATGGAAAAACGGTCAAAAATTTGGTTGGTATCACTAAAGTCAGTACTTTTGTAATTGCAAATGAAAAATAATTATATTATGGTTAACTCAACAAAGATCCTTCACAAGGTTATAGCAATAATATCATTGCTTTTATTGCCTCTAAGCATCAATGCTGCCGAGGTTGTATATAGAATAGATGGATATAACAAGACTATCCAAGATTTCACCATCGTGGCAAGTGGTTTGGTGCCACAAGATTCGTGGGCTTATTTCGAAAACGAGTATGGTGCTACTACAGGCAACCGCTACAATCAGATACCCCGAAATCGTCAGGCTTCGCTCCATCTCGTGGGTTGGAAGGGATGTACTATCAATGGCATCACCCTTGGTATGTGTTCAAATAATAAGGCAGGTCAGGTAGGCTTGACTATTTATGATGGCGAGACTATGATATATAAAAAAGGTACCGTAGACTTTGCGGATGATAGCTGGTTTGGACAATGGGTGTCTAAAGACTATGGAGTGTATGTAGACATCAATAAGCAGATTGATATCGATGCCTTTAGAGCCGAGGATGCTAATATTACAATAAAGGGTGGCACCAGCGAAGGTTCAGTATACGTTAGCTATATCGCTATCGACTATGAAGCTGGCGACGGAGTGAAATTAGAGTCGCCAATGGGCTGGAGCTATGAGAAACTCACCAAGAAGAGCACACTCAACGAGGGTGACCAATTGATGATGTTCCGCAATGGTAGTGCTGCTGCAGATATTGATGGTATGGAAAAGTCGCATTATCTTGATGCCATTGCTGTGCCTTCAACCTCAGACGTTACAGAACCAGAGGTATTGAGATTTACTTTGGCTAAGAGTGAGAATAAAGATTTCTGGACTCTCACCGACCAGCATGGTCGCAAGCTTGGTGCTTCGAGCAAGCAGAACCTTGAGTGGGGTGGTGCGAATACCAATTGGACTATAGAACTTGGATATGATGGAGCTACCATAACAAACAAGAAGACCAACTTCGGTACTATGCGCTATAATGCTCCTGAAGAGAACTACGCCCGCTTTAACCTCTATACATCAAAGACATTGGATTTACCTTTCTTATATCGTAGAGATAAGCAGAATGAACCAGAGGTTGCTCGCTCTTTGACTTTCGAAGAGGCTGAACAGACAGTAGGATTGGATGAAAAGAATGTAGCATTAAAGCCTACAATCTCGCCAAAGAATACCACCGATAAGCGTATTGTCTGGACGAGCGATAACGAGAGTGTAGCTACCGTGAATGGTGGCTTCGTAACTTTGCATAGCGTAGGCGATGCTGTGATCAATGCGAAAACCAAGGATGGCGGTGCCGAAGCTTCCGTACGCCTGACGGTTGTTGAGAGTACAGGAATATCAGGTGTCCATGCCGATGGCAACCAACAAGCAGTCCGCAAGATTGCTGATGGCAACAAAGTTGTCATAGTAAAGGGTAGCGAAGTGTATAGCGTTGGTGGTTCAAAGGTTGAATAAATAAACGAGTGTTTTTTTGAAAAAACATAGTGAAAAAAGTAATACGTGATACTTGCCCAAGTATCACGTATTACTTTGCAAAGTATCACGTGATACTTTGCAAAGTATCATATGCTACTTTTTTTCGTTGATTCTATGCAAATAAAAAAAGCCCAGACTTCCGAAGAAGAACTGGACTAATGAAAGGAGGAGTGGTGCCACCAGGAATCGAACCGGGGACACAAGGATTTTCAGTCCTTTGCTCTACCAACTGAGCTATGGCACCCTCTGTGCGTAAAAGCGGTGCAAAGGTAATATTAAAAATGATATTCTGCAAATGTATTAGGGATTATTAACAAAAAAGAGCATAGGATACTTAATCCTCTGCTCTTTATATTTACCCTTTTACCTTTTTACCTTTTTACTTTTTTACTTCTTTAGCGGGTTCCATCCCTGTGCTTTGATTTCAAACTCGTTGCCATCGCGTGCTACGAGCTGTTTGCCAAGCTCAGGCTTAGTGATATGACCGATGAGCTTTACGCCCTCGATATCCTTTATTTTATCATGGTCGCCGATAGGCACGGTGAACAATAGCTCGTAGTCTTCGCCACCATTCATGGCGCAAGTAGTTACGTTCATGTTCATTTCCTCTGCCATTACAGCTGTCTGATAGTCGATAGGAATCTGCTTTTCGAATATGCGGCAACCGCAGTTGCTCTGCTCACAGATATGCAGCAGTTCTGAGCTAAGACCGTCAGAGATATCCATCATGGCTGTAGGCTGTATGCCAGCAGCCTCAAGCTTCTCTTTGATGTCGCCACGAGCCTCAGGAGCCAACTGGCGTTGCAATAGGTATTCTTTGCCAGCAAAGTCTGGTTGGAAGTCGTTGAGCTCGTTGACCTTCTTCTGTAGATTCTTCACCAGCTCATCATTGCCACTTGCCTTAGCATCCTTTATCTTCTTGTCGAGGTCAGACAATTGACCGTAGTAAACAGCCTTTTCGCGCTCCAGGAGTTGCAATCCCATGTAGGCAGCACCAAGGTCGCCTGTTACGCAAACAAGGTCAGTCTCCTTAGCGCCATTGCGATAAACAATCTTATCCTTGTCGCCCTCGCCAATACAAGTGATGCTGATAGCAAGACCAGTATACGACGATGTGGTGTCGCCACCCACGATATCGATATTCCATTTGTCGCAAGCAGCCTTTAGTCCTACATAGAACTCGTCGAGGTCTTCCACCTTGAACCTCTTGCTAAGAGCGATGCTCACCACCATCTGGCGTGGAGTGCCGTTCATAGCAAAGATGTCGCTGATGTTAACCATTGCCGACTTATATCCTAAGTGTCGCATGTCGATATAAGTAAGGTCGAAGTGCACACCCTCCATAAGCATGTCGGTAGTCACCAACACCTGCTTGTTAGGATATTCAAGTACGGCGCAGTCATCGCCTACGCCGTACTTTGTTGATTCATTTTTTAATTCGATATTGTCTGTGAGTCGGTGTATAAGACCAAACTCACCAAGTTCTGATATGTTCATATAATATTTTATGATCTTCTAATCATTTCTCTCATTATCTCAGTCATGATAGGCTGAGCGGCATTAGCAGCCTTCTGCACCTCCTCGTGGCTAACCTCTACAGGAACATCGAAGCCACCAAGGTCGGTGATGATGCTTACGCCAAAGACCTTGATACCACAATGGCGAGCAACGATAACCTCAGGAACGGTGCTCATACCAACAGCATCGCCAAACAAATGATACATGCGATACTCGGCAGGAGTCTCGAAGGTAGGACCCTGAACACCAACATATACACCATGCTGGAGCTTGATACCCTTTTCCTCAGCAATCTTGTTAGCCAATTCCACAAGCTCGTGGTCGTAAGCCTCGTGCATGTCAGGGAAGCGAGGACCAGTAGGGAAGTTTTTTCCACGTAATGGATGCTCAGGGAAGAAGTTCACATGGTCGGTGATAACCATCACGTCGCCAATATTGAATTTAGGATTCATACCACCCGAAGCATTAGAAACGAAGAGAGTCTTGATACCCAATTCATACATCACACGCTCAGGGAAAGTCACCTCCTTCATATTGTATCCCTCATAGTAGTGGAAGCGACCCTCCATAGCCATGATATCCTTGCCTCCGAGCTTACCGAAGATGAGCTTTCCGGCATGACCTTCAACTGTAGATACAGGGAAGTTAGGAATTTCAGAATATGGGAATTCGTAGGTATCAGTTATCTCGGAAGCTAATTGTCCCAGACCCGTACCTAAGATGATTGCTGTTTCTGGATTTGTTGTCATCCTTTGCTTTAACCAGGATGCTGTTTCTTGAATTTTTGTGTACATAGCTTTTTATTTTATTGTTAAACATTTCTTGTTGATCGAGCATGAATTTAATGTGTATAGGCTGAGCGTAGATGGCATCCATAGCCTCTGCGCTTAGTCCCTCTGCAGCCTCGATTCTTGTGGCATCCTTTTCTGTAGTCACAATAATCTTAGGTGAAGGCAAGGCAGCGAACTCATCGTTTATCTTGTCGATATCTTTGGCTGAGAACATGTGGTGGTCGCCGAAAGCCATAGTCTTTATCGACTTGCAATACGGCTTCATGTCGTTGAGCAAGAGTTTAGGCGATGCTATGCCCGTAACGAGTAGCACGTTGACATCCTTTAGTTCCTCTTTTTCTATCGTCTTCTTTGCTTCATCCCCGTTGCCAAACATCTTTGTCAGCTTGTCGTATTCGATAGTGGTGAAATACAGTTCCTGATAAGGGAACAAGTCCATAGCCTTAGTGAGCACTCTAAACTCCATAGGCTTAAGGTCTTTAGGACATTTCGTTATTATCACCATATCAGCACGCTCCTTTCCCGACATAGGTTCGCGGAGACGTCCGGCAGGAAGCAGCTTGTCGTAGATGATGAGACGATGATAGTCTACTAACAGGATATTTATTCCAGGCTTTACATATCGATGTTGGAAAGCATCGTCCAAGAGTATCACCTCAACATCCTTCGTTGCTTCGTCGTTGAGGAGATGATCTATACCATTGCAGCGCTTCTTGTCTACTGCAACATAAATATTCTTGAACTTACGTTTCATCTGGAATGGTTCGTCGCCAATATCCCTCATAGTGGAGTTATCGTCGGCAAGCACATATCCACGTGTCTTCCTCTTATATCCTCTTGAAAGCACGGCAGTCTTCACTTTGTCTTTCATTAGTGATATAAGATATTCCACATGCGGAGTCTTGCCAGAGCCACCAACTGTGATGTTGCCCACCGAAATCACGGGCACATCATAAGCCTTCTGGTTTAGTATGCCGATATCAAACATCTTGTTTCTTATCGTCACACCCAAACCATATAGCCAGCTAAGTGGTGTCAGCCATTCGTTAATCTTTATGTAATCGCCTTCTGTGTGCATTAGTTATTTATATTTAACCACCATGGCATTCTTGCTTGAATGCGATCCATGGTAGTGATGTTGTTTACCATTTTCATTGGCTCGTAGAGAGTACCAAGAGAAGTCTTTAGCTTACCATCGAGGTAAGAGCCATTGTCGGTAGACTCTTGGAGCAACTGGTCGAAGAAGTCGAGTGGAGCAGGGTAGCCTTGAGTGTAATAACTCTTGGTCTTAGCAAGAGCAGCAGCCTTGGCAACAGCCTTGTCGAGACCACCAAGTTCGTCGACGAGCTTAATCTTCAAAGCATCCTCACCTGTGAATACATGACCCTGAGCAATCTGCTCAACCTGGTCGACAGACATCTTTCTGCCATCAGCAACACGCTGGCGGAACAGATGATAACCACGAGTGATAGCACCCTGTAGGAATGTAAGCTCCTCTTCGTTCATCATTCGAGCCTGTGAACCAAAGAGAGCATTGCGGTTGGTCTTCACCTCGTCAAACTTCAGTCCGAGCTTGTTTGTTGCAAGGTCGCTGAAGTTTGGAATTACACCAAAGATGCCGATGCTACCAGTGAGAGTAGTAGGCTCTGCAAAGATGTAGTTGGCATTACAGCTCATATAGTAGCCACCCGAAGCAGCCATACCACCCATAGATATTACTACAGGTTTCTTTTTCTTAAGCAAGTCTATCTGGTGCCACATCTGTTCAGAAGCATAAGCCGAGCCACCACCAGAGTTGATTCTGATAACAACAGCCTTTACGTCGTCGTCATTGGCAAGCTCTTCGAGGTCTTTGCAAACATCATTGCCCACGATAGCATGCGAATTAGAGAAAAGGCTACCTGCAGCAGGACTATCCACGATGTCGCCATAAGCATAGTATACAGCAATCTCGTCGTCGCCATCATTGCCCTCTTCCTTAACAGTTGCCATGTCAGCAATAGAAAGTTGGCTGATTTTCTTGTCAGCATCAAGCTTCAAGAGCTTTTTAACCTCAGCCTTCATCTCGTCAGCATATTTCACACCGTCGACCATCTTCTCTGCCAATAGCATCTTGCCATTAGCAACGAAGATTCCATTGTCAGCCAAGTCGTTGAGCTTTGCTACGCTGATATTTCTGCTCTTGCTAACATCCTTGCATATGTTGTCCCACAGACTTTGGATATAGCGCTGAGTCTGCTCGCGGTTAGCATCGCTCATCTTTTCTTCGGTGAACATCTCGGTGGCACTCTTGTATTTGCCCACCTTTATCACCTGCATCTTTACACCAAACTTAGCAAGAAGATCCTTTACGAACATAGGCTGCGAGCCAATACCATGCCAGTTGATGCTACCCTCAGGATTTATATACACCTTATCGGCAGCAGTAGCGAGATAGTAGCAACCCTGAGTATAGTTGTCGCTATATGCAACAATCCATTTGCCCGACTTCTTGAAGTCAACAAGCTGGTCGCGCAATTCCTGTAGCTGAGCTACATCTGCACCCAAGATACCAGTCTCAAGATAAATACCTTTAATATCTTTGTTCGCCTTCGCCTTCTTGATAGCCGAAGAGATAGCATCCATGCCGAGAGAGTTGATGGTGTTGCCAGTGAGTTGACCCAAAACATCATCTTGCGCCTGCTCCTGCAAGTCGCCCTGAAGCTTTAGTACCAAAACAGAGTTTTCCTTCACGTTCTTTGTGGCTTGACCAGAAGCCACCATGCCTACGAGGCTCATAACGCCGAATATGCCGATGATAATTCCGAAGAGGAAAATGCCGACAATAGTGGCGCCCACGTTCTTTATAAAATCTTTCATGTCGTAGTGTTGTTGAAATGATAATTTGCAAATATACGAATTTTTATTTATATTATAGGGAAATGTATAATAAAAAACTACAAAAACTTGTATATAGAGCCGTAAAATCAAAAAACAAAGTATATTTCCCAAATTTTTCTTTCACCTATTATATATATATAGTACTTTTGCCATACGTTACGAAAACGTAGACTTAAACCTCTGTATATACTAATAACTAAAATAATAAAATGAAGCGAATTTCACTTTTGTTTTGTGCCCTTGTGGCAATGAGCACCGTGATGTATGGTGCAAAGAAGAAGCAACCAAAGCAACAGCTATGGCCTGATGGTAGCGTGATGTCGGAATGGTTTTCTGATACTACCAAGGTTGATGTAGAAACTCTTGGTAAGAAGTATGTAATCACCGAATATGGTGTAGGCATGGATAGCACCGTGGTGCAGACTGCCAAGATACAGGCTGTTATCGACAAGGCTGCCCAGATGGGCGGTGGAGTAGTAGTGGTGCCAAAAGGAACTTTCCTTTCCGGTTCGCTATTCTTTAAGCAGGGTACACATCTTTATATAGAAGAAGGTGGCAAGCTAAAAGGTTCTGAGCGTATTGCCGACTTTGAAATCAAAGAAACACGTATAGAGGGTCAGACCTGTAAGTATTTCACCGCCTTGGTGAATGCTGATGGTATCGATGGTTTTACTATTGCCGGTAAGGGAACCATCGATGGCAATGGATATCATTACTGGAATGAGTTCTGGATTCGCCGTAAGTGGAATCCACAGTGCACCAATAAGGATGCTCAGCGCCCACGACTTACTTATATCTCTAACTGTAAGAACGTAACCGTGCAGGATGTACGACTCATCAACAGTCCTTTCTGGACAAACCATATCTATAATAGCGACCATGCACGCTACCTCGATTTGTATATCTATGCACCAACAAGCGGTGTGAAGGCTCCAAGTTCGGATGCTATCGATATCGACGTATGCCACGACGTGATGGTTCATGGATGCTATATGAATGTCAACGACGATGCCGTGGTACTGAAAGGTGGTAAGGGAACATGGGCAGACAAGGCTCCAGAGAATGGTCCTAACTACAACATCCTTATTCAGAACTGCCGTTACGGTAAGGTGCATGGTTGTTTGACCCTTGGTTCAGAGAGCGTTACAGATAAGAACGTGATACTTCGCAACTGTAGTGTCAAAGATGCTAACCGTGTGTTGTGGCTAAAGATGCGTCCTGATACACCTCAGCATTATGAGTATGTAACAATAGAGAATGTTGTTGGCAACTGCGGTTCATTCCTTGTTATTCGTCCTTGGACTCAGTTCTTTAAGCCAGAGAAGCGCGACGATATGCCAAAGTCGTTGTGTAACAATATCGTGATGAAGAATATCAAGATGGATTGCCGCAACTTCTTCGATGTTGGTGCATCAGATAAGTACGACTTCCGCGACTTCACCTTCGAGAATATCTTGGTTAACGACAAAAAGAATGCATTCAAGAAAGATCTGATCCCAAATACTGTGGTTAAGAATGTGAAGATAAATGATGTTGTTGTAAAGTAATAAAAAATAATGAAAAAACTAATATCTACTACGTTGGCGAGCCTATTCTGTGTGGCTTGCCTCAATGCGCAGACTTTCGATATGAAGGTGGCGCAACCAAGTTATAACGATTCTATCGGCTATGGTTGGGATGTTACCAATGTGCCTACAGCTAAGGAGTTGAAGAAAGGACTGAAGCGTCCTGTTTACTTCTCGGTAAAGGTGCCAGACGGCAACTATAAGGTGACAGTAACCATTGGTTCAAAGAAATATGCTGCCAACACTACTGTTAGGGCAGAAAACCGTCGACTCTTCATAGAACCACTATCAACAAAGAAGGGCGAACTGAAGACATTCTCGTTTGTAGTAAACAAGCGTACACCTTATATTAATAATAAGATGAACGTGAGAATAAAGGAACGTGAGAAAGATTATCTCACTTGGGACAACCGTCTTACCCTCGAATTTAATGGCTCGGCTCCTGCCGTAGCATCTATCAATGTTGAGAAGGCAGATGTGCCAACAGTATTCCTCTGTGGTAACTCAACAGTAGTAGACCAGAGCCGTGAACCATGGGCAAGTTGGGGACAGATGTTTACACGATGGTTTGATGATGGCATCGCTATCTCTAACCATGCAGAGAGTGGACTAACAGCAGGTACTTTCCTTGCCAGCAACCGTTTGGATAAAATTCTCGCTATGATGAAACCTGGCGACTATGTGCTCTGCGAGTTTGGTCACAACGACCAGAAAGAGAAAATGGCAGGATCAGGAGCATGGTATAACTTCTCATACAATCTGAAGAAGTTTATCGACCAAGTGCGAAAGAATAAGGGAAACATCATCTTCGTTACTCCTACTCAGCGTCGCAACTTCAAGGATGGAAAGATTCAGGAAACTCATGGCGACTATCCTGATGCTATGCGTGCTGTAGCTAAGCGTGAGCATGTGCCAGTGATAGAACTTCATGATATGACTCGTACTTTCTTTGAGACACTTGGCGAAGAGAACTCTAAGCGTGCCCTTGTTCACTATCCTGCAGGAACCTTCCCTGGACAGGATAAGGCATTGGCAGACAATACCCACTTCAATACATGGGGAGCCTATGAGGTTTCAAAAATGATTGTGATGGGAATGAAGCAGCTCGGTTTGCCTATCGTAAGCCATCTGCGCCCAGACTGGAAAGACTATTCACCTGCTCAGCCAGATGATTTCAATAAGTGGAATTGGCCTTTGGCTCCAATCTATGAGACATTGAAGCCAGACGGCAATTAATTAAAGGTTTGTAAGGAAGACAATACATTTCGGCTAGCCGATGTTAATTCTTTCTCATATAAGAAACATAAACCTACATAAACACCCTATGCTGGGCAAACTCTCATACTTCGAGTTTTTGATGTAAAGGCTTGACAAGGCGCTTTCGTAAGCAAGCTGTACGACACGCCTTGCCAAGCCTTTACATCAAGTGCAGTACCTGCACTTTGCCCAACATAGGGCGATAAACAAAGATAAACCGTTGCTGGAGGTAGTGTGTAGTGTTTAATGGGTAATGGGTGTGCGATATTCTCCAGCAACGGTTTATTTTGGTTTATCGCCTGTTTGTTTTCTGAGAGGCGTGCGCGCCTCTGTTTCTTAGTATAGTTCAGACTGTCGAGAGTTCGCACTCTCGTAAAGGCTGAGCTATACTAAGAAACAAGCTTTGCTCAGAAAACAAGCAGGGGTTTATTTGGTTTATGTTTAAAAGACGGTTTATGTTTAAAAGACTTTGCTGGCTATATATCATTCTGTATAGCCCTTTTTTTTGATATTTTTCTTCTTTTTTTGATATTTTTCTATTGAGTTTCTATAATTTACATTATCTTTGCAAGCATAATTGTATATAATACAATTTTACAGTTATGCCCTAAACTTGCTATAAGTAATTTGTATACTAACTGATAATTAAGAATCTAACTAAAATATATATGATCAAAAAACTACTATTTGCAGCTGCACTTACAGCTGTGACAGGTGGTGCACAAGCACAGCGCCAAACCGATAAACTTGATCGTGGTGTTATCGCCATGAAGGTGTCGGGCGGTGTATACGTCAATTGGCGTATTCCTGCAGAGGAGTATTATGACGTTACCTATAACGTTTATCGCAATGGTGTGAAGCTCAACGACAAACCATTGACAGTTTCTAATTTCACAGACAAATCTGGTACTCTTGCTAATACCTATACTGTTTCTGCCATTATCAAAGGACAGGAACAGGCTCAATGCAAGCCTGCTTCGGTATGGGCATCAAGCTATAAAGAGATTAAGCTAAAGCACGAAGGCATCAAGAGCACATTGGTTCCTAACGATGCTTGCTGTGCCGACCTCGATGGCGATGGCCAGCTCGATATATTGATGAAGTTTGACAACCAAAATGAAAGAGAAGCAGGATTCCCTAAGGAAGGTTACCAAGGCGAATATAGCATCTTCGAGGCTTTGAAGCTCGATGGCACCCGTTTGTGGTGGGTAAACTGCGGACCTAACATGGGCGACTTCCAGAACAATGAGCAGAATATCGTTGCTTACGACTGGGATGGCGACGGTAAGGCAGAAGTTGTGATGCGTGCAGCTGACGGCACTACTATCCATTGCGCTGATGGTTCTACATATGTTGTTGGTGATGCTTCGAAGAATTATCGTAGCGGCACCAAGAGCGGACAGTGGTTTATGTGTACAGGTGCAGAATACCTTGTATATATGGACGGTGTAACAGGTAAGCCATACGAATGTAAAGAATATCCTCTGAAGAGACTCGAAGATGGAGAGACAAGTCTTGAGAAAGCTTGGGGCGATGGTTATGGTCACCGCTCAACAAAGCATTTCTTCGGTGCTCCATATCTTGATGGCAAGAAACCAAGCATATTCTTGGCTCGTGGTATCTACACCCGTCATAAGATGATAGCTTATGATGTAGACCCTGCAACACACACCTTGAAGGAGCGCTGGCGCTGGTTTAACAATACCAATGGTCCTTGGAAGGGACAGGGCTATCACAACTATGCTATTGCCGATGTTGACTTGGACGGACGCGATGAGATAGTATTCGGTTCGATGGTTATCGACGATAATGGTAAGGGACTGTCTACAACAGGCTTCGGTCATGGTGACGCTCAGCATGTTGGTGACTTGAATCCTTATGTTCACGGACTTGAACAGTTTGCCTGCAACGAGGATGAACAAGGTTTCAACTATCGCGATGCTACAACCAGCAAGGTGTATGTTTCGCAGTTGAAAGTAGGTAGTGATATCGGTCGTTGCATGTGTGGTAACTTCACTAATAACTACCCTGGATGTATCGGCTTTGCATATGGTGATCCTGTAAGCACTGTTGCCAATAAGGCTTCTTCTGAACTCTCAGCTCCAGGTGTAGCTTCTAACTTTAATATCTATTGGGATGGCGACCTCCTTTCTGAGACTTTCAACTATGTAGCTGGAAAGAATACTGAGGGTGGTATATATAAATATGGTCAGTCGGGTCCTATATATACTTGTCAAGGTTCATTGACTAATAATGATACTAAGGGTACACCTTGCTATCAGGGCGATATCCTTGGCGACTGGCGTGAGGAGATTATCATGCGTACTGCTGACAACAATATCCGCATTTATTCTACTCCTACTCCTACAGAACATCGCAACTATAACCTTTGGTTCGATCATCAGTATCGCAATGCTATGGTATGGCAGATGTGTGGTTACAATCAGCCACCTCACGTAAGCTATTTCATGGGCGAACTCGAAGGTATCACTATAGCTCCTCCTCCATTGACAACAACAGGACGTAAGGAAGTTGCCGACGGTGGAACTATCGGTTCAAGTCTTGATGGCGAGCATGTTCTCGTATTCGACAATGCAAATACCTCTGTTAAGATTGCCGATGGTGCTAAGCCAAGCGTATTGACATTCAATGTTCCTACATGGGTACAGGGTTCTGCACCAAGCGAGGCTTCTGCAAAGAGCTATAAGATTACAACTACTACTTATACTTGCACCGTTAATGGTGGGGGACTTGCTGGAGATGCACGCCTTGTTAAGCAGGGCGATGGTATCTTGACATTGCCAAAGGCTGACTTCAAGCATACTGGAAATACAGATATTTGGGCAGGTGTTGTAAACTTCGATGGCACAATGCTCAACTCACCATTGTGGCTCAACCGCTTTGCAGAGCTTAACTCTAATGGTGGTAAGTTTAGCAGCATCAAGATGGAATACGATGCTAAGCTTCGTCCAGGATGTGCTGACACTAAGGGTACTATCACTACCGATAACCTTAGCCTTGGCTTCGGTTCACGTGTAGTATTCGATATCTATGGCGACCTAAGCTCAGACTTCATCCAGGGCAAGGTTCTCAATATCGAAACCAAGGATTGGAAGTTTGGGCCACAGTATCTCACACCAGTCTTTGAATTCAACAACCATGGCACCAACGGTCTTGCAGAAGGTAAGTATCTGTTGGCTACATTCGACAAGGTAGTAGGCGATGTTTCTGTTATCAAACTCGAAGGCTTGAGCAACTTAAGAAAGAGTCACCTTGCTTTGGAAGGCACTAACCTCTACCTCGTAGTAGAAGGTGTTCGCGATGCTTCAACTGTTGTATGGACAGGTGCAGAGAGCAATACTTGGGATGTTGCTAATACCGAGAACTTCGCTATGGTATCAGATGCTACAAAGGCAAACTTTGTGAATGGCGATAAGGTGGTATTCAACGACGATGCTGCAATAAAGAATGTTGTTCTTAACTCGGAAATCGAGGCAGACAGCGTTATCTTTGACAATACTGCTGCTTACAACCTCAGCGGTGAGGGTGCTATCACAGGCAACACCGTATTGGTAAAGCGTGGAACTGGTACTACTACCATCCGCACCGACAATACTTATACTGGCGGTACACGCATCTCAGGTGGTGTACTCAACGTAAATGCTTTGGCAAGTGATGTTAAGAACTCTGGTAACCTTGGTGCTAATGTTGTTTTGGCTAATAAGATGGTTATCGAGAATGGTGCAACTCTTCGTACTGCAGCTACTGTAACAACAAACTCACCTATTAAGTTTGAGTCAGAGGCTGGTGGTGTTATTGAGAATCCAAACGATTTCACTGCCAATAAGACTCTCTCAGGAACTGTTGCCTATAAGAAGGGTGGTGGTACATTGATATTGACAAACAACAATACCTCGCTCAATAAGCTCGTTGTTGTTGCTGGTACTGTAAAGAACCAGGCTATCACAATTCCTGCTAAATTGGTAGAACTCCAGGGTGGTACTTTGACAGAAAGTCGCTCAACAAGCTATGCTATCTCTGTAGCAAAGGGTAAGAGCGCCACATGGAAACTTGCAGAGCGCAATACCTATACCAATAAGATTACTGGCGAAGGTACTCTCTCTATCTACTGCCCATTGGTAAGTGGTGGTTCATGGATGGCTCCTCGTACTGCTGTTAAGTGTAACATGTCAGAGTTTGAAGGAACTCTAAAGCCTCAGATGCCTTACAAGGATAATCGCTTTACACTCGATAATAGCTATGGCTTGCCAAAGGCAACTATGGATATCCCTGACGGTATGGAGGTTCAGAACACTGGTAAGGTATTTGCTATCGGTAAGGTAACTGGTACTGGTGCGCTCGGTGGATTGGTAGACTTCGGCAACGGTGTTTCTGGTTACAATACATGGAAGATTGGTAACGAGACTAACTACAGATGGAGCGGTAAGGTTACTGGTACAAGCACAGCCTTCGTGAAGATTGGCAGTGGTAAGGTAACCGTAGATGGTAACTGGGATAATACCGGTAGCGTGAAGGTGGCAGAAGGTGAACTTTGTCTCTCTTCAGGTAAGGTAATCGGTACTGGTGCCGTAGTAGTAGACAAGGATGCTCGCTTGAGTGGTGTTACAGGAACTACTGCTCTTACAAACTCTTCATTCACTATCAACGGTGAGTTGGTAGTTGGTGCATTCGCTAATGCTACTTCTGGTAAGATCAACTTCGGTGGTAAGAATGTTACCATCTCTTCTACAGGTAAGTATGTAGTAGGTAAGGGATCATATAGCAATACTACTATTGAGAATGTGAATACCTTGACCATCAATGGTACTGTCGAGGTAGTATTAGGCTCTTCATACACTCCTAAGGATGGTGATGTAGTAACACTTTGGACAGCTAATCAGTTTGCTGGTACTCCAAACTATGTTCTTCCTAACCTTCCACTCGGAATGGCATGGGATATGAGTAAGATTTCTGAAGGTAAGCTCACTATCGTTTCAGACCCTACAGCTATTGGCGTAGTTCCTTTCGGTGCTAAGTATGGCCGCAACGATATCTACGACCTCAAGGGTCAGCTCGTTCGCAAGAATGCTACTTCAACAGAAGGTTTGCCAAGTGGTGTATACTTCCGCAATGGTAAGAAGATCATCGTTAAGTAACTTGTAATTTACTATATATCTATCAAAGAGCCTGTTTCCTAAGGGAAATGGGCTCTTTTCGTATAAAATTCCTATTTTTCATATCCTTTTTACTCGGAAGATACCACTATCTATGCTATCTTTGCATATGAAAAAATAATCGATTTTCAGATATGACAAACTCTATTAAACTAATTAGACAAACACTTTGTGTTGTGATGATGCTGTTGCCATTCTTGGGTGCTTCAGCATCTACACGTCAAAAGCTAAACTTCAATAGCGATTGGCTCCTCCATATCGGCGATATGGAAAAAGGTGAAGCAGTATCAGTAGACGATGCTGCATGGTATAAGGTGACATTGCCTCGTGCATGGAATGATGGTGAGGCATATAAGGTGCCTTGTCATGACTTGTCGGATACCGTGGTTTGGTATCGCAAGCATTTCACAGTTGAAGAAATTCAAGACAAGAAGTATTTCGTTGAGTTCGAAGGTGTGCGCTTTGGTGCCGACTTCTATCTCAACGGCCATCATCTCGGACTATCTGAGAATGGTGTTATGGCAAGCGGCTACGATCTTACACCTTATATTATAAAAGGTGAGAACGTGTTGGCTGTTCGTGTAGACAATAGTTGGACTTATCGTGAGCGAGCTACCAAATGCCGCTATCAATGGAACAATAAGAACTTCAATGCCAACTATGGTGGTATACCAAAGAATGTGTGGTTGCATGTAACGGGTACCGTATATCAGACTTTACCTCTATATAGCAACCTTGGAACAACAGGAACTTATATCTATGGCTCTGACTTCGACATCCCTGCTCATAAGATGCAACTCAATGTGGAGGCTGAGGTAAAGAATGATGGTAAGGCTCCACGCACCTTTAATCTGCATACCGAACTCATAGATGCAGACGGTAAGACTGTAGCATATATGGATGGCAGCAGCGTGACATTGAAGCCAGGAGAAAAGACCGTTGTTACTGCCGACGGTATGCTCAGCAACGTTCATTTCTGGAGTTGGGGCTATGGCTATCTATATACCGTTAAGACATTCCTCGTAGATAATACAGGTAAGGAGATTGATGAGGTTGTTACTCGCACAGGTTTCCGTAAGACTAAGTTTGCAGAAGGCAAGGTGTGGCTCAACGACCGTGTTATAATGATGCACGGATATGCTCAGCGCACAAGCAATGAGTGGCCATACGTAGGTATGAGTGTGCCAGCATGGTTGAGCGACTATAGCAATAATTTGCAGGTGGAGTCGGGAGGTAACCTCGTTAGATGGATGCACGTAACACCTTGGAAGCAAGATATAGAGAGTTGCGACCGTGTGGGTCTTATCCAGGCAATGCCTGCTGGCGATGCAGAGAAAGACGTAGAAGGCAGAAGATGGGAACAGCGTGCGCTGCTGATGCGCGATGCTATCATCTACAATCGCAACAATCCAAGTATCCTATTCTATGAGGGTGGCAATGAGAGTATCAGCCGTGAGCACATGATAGAGCTTAGAGCTATACGCGATAAATATGATCCTAAGGGAGGAAGAGCCATCGGTAGTCGTGAGATGTTGGACATTGACGAGGCTGAATATGGTGGCGAGATGCTATATGTAAACAAGAGCCATAAGCACCCTATGTGGCAGATGGAATATCATCGCGACGAAGGCTTGAGAAAATATTGGGATGAATATAGCTATCCTTTCCATAAGGAAGGCGACGGACCTTTGTATCGTGGCAAACCTGCTCCTGACTATAACCATAATATGGATATCTTTGCTAAGTCGATGGTGGTTCGTTGGTACGACTACTATCTGGAGCGACCAGGTACTGGCAAACGAGTTAATTCAGGAGGTACAAAGATTGTATTCTCAGATACTAACACCCACTGGCGTGGTGAGCTTAACTACCGTACAAGCGGTGTAACCGATGCTATGCGTATACCAAAGGATGCCTTCTATGCTCACAAGGTGATGTGGGATGGATGGGTAACTCCTGAGCGTGACAATACATATATCGTTGGTCATTGGAACTATGACAAGGGCGTGAAGAAACCTGTATATGTTGTTTCTACTGGCGATAGCGTAGCTCTGTATCTTAATGGTAAGGCGTTGGCTGCAGGTAAGCGTTCGTATGAGTATCTATATACTTTCGACAATGTGGCTTATGAACCAGGCAAGCTTGAGGCTATTAGCTATCGTGATGGAAAAGAGATTTCACGCTATGCTATTGAAACTGTTGGCGAACCATATAAGATTAAGCTTACTACAATAGAAAACCCTGAAGGTTTCAAGGCTGATGGTGCCGACTTGGCATTGGTACAGATAGAAGTTGTTGACAAGCAAGGTCGTCGCTGTCCATTAGACAACCGCATGATAGACCTTCATCTATGGGGCGAAGGCAAGTTGCTTGGCGGTATCGCTACTCCTATAACCAAGAATGCCGACAAGGCTAAGGGAAAGAAGAATGCCGAGAATGGTAAGGAAGGTATGCTCGATGGTCCACAGACTGTATCAACATTCACCAACTTTATTGGCGAATCTTCATTGCCTGTAGAGTGTGGTGTAAACAGAGTGTTGGTTCGTAGTACCGTTAATGCAGGCGAGATTAATCTCACAGCTGCTGCTAATGGTCTTGCTCCTGTCACCATCACCATGCACACTTCGGCTATCGATACCCATAATGGTGTGAGCACATATAATCCTTCGTTGACTCTGAAGTCTGTTCTCACTCGTGGTGAGACTCCTTCAACTCCTTCATACAAGGATGTATCAACATCTGTAGACATCGTTTCTGCTAAGGCTGGCTCTAACCAGGAGAATATCGTAAACTCATACGATGACAACGAACTCTCTGAATGGAAGAGCGATGGTAATAAGGAAAATGCTTGGGTGACCTATACCTTTGCAAAGAAGGAAAAGGTTGACGAAGTAGTTATTAAGCTCACAGGCTGGCGTAATAAATGCTATCCTTTGGCAATATATTCAGGCAAGAAGCTACTATGGAAGGGTATGACATACGCTACACTTGGCTATGTTCATATTCCACTCACCAAGGTTGTTGCCACTAAGGATATAACAATAAAGATGCTTGCACCATCTATAGACAGCAATGCCTTTGGCGATACCAAGGAGTTGGCTGGTGGCAATGCTGGCGAACTTGATAGATTCGTGAGCAAGAAGGGTAAAGTGGACTTGCGAATTGTGGAAGTTGAGTTCCATAAGTCGATAAAATAATCATTACTAAGTTGTATATGAGAATAATATTTTTATGGATATTCCTGGCCATAGCCACAGAACTCAGTGCAGAAGTCAGACTGGCTGAGGTCTTTACCAGTAATATGGTATTGCAACAGGGAAAGCCTATATGTATATGGGGCATGGCGGAAGCGGGGGAGCGTCTTACCATTCGTTTTGCTGGACAGAAAGTGATAACGACAGCAGATGCTGACAAGCATTGGAGTGTAGAGTTGAAACCTATGCATGCTTCAGAAAAGCCAAGAAAAATTTTCGTGAGTGGAAAGCATAACATGATTGTGTTGAACAATATCCTCATAGGTGAAGTGTGGCTTGCTTCTGGACAGTCGAATATGGAATATTCTATGAATAACCATCCACACTTTATAAAACCACGCAAGGGCGATCCAGATTATCTCCTTCACGAGTGGGAAAGAGCGGAAAATCCAAATATCCGTTTGCTGTATATAGAAAAGAATCTGAAATGCGATACGCTGCCAACTAAAGGGTGGCAGATGGTGGGAAAAGAGGCTCTGAAACCTTTCTCAGCGGCGGCATGGTTTTTTGCCAAGATGCTGCAGGACAGTCTGCGTGTCCCCATTGGTATAATATCCTCATCTTGGGGAGGAACAAAGATAGAAAAGTGGACACCAGGCATAGGCATGCAATATAAGAAAATGGTTGAACCGATGACGCCATTTGCCATACGGGGGGTCCTGTGGTATCAAGGAGAATCAAACCTGATAGATGGTGACACGGATATCTACACTGACAAACAGAAGCACTTGATAACATCATGGAGAAGCGCATGGCATGACGACACGTTGCCTTTCTACTATGTGCAGATATCTCCGCTAACCTATTCACAACGGAAAGCTGAACCCTATGCGAAGAGATGGACTGACCTGCCTCGGTTTTGGGAAGCACAAACCCGATGTTTGGTAATGCCGCATACTGGTATGGTCGTAACAACCGACATCCCCGAGGATATTAACGATATACACCCTCCATATAAATGGATCGTAGGGGAACGCCTAGCCCGATTGGCTCTGCATGATACTTATGGATATTCAATAGAATGTGAAGGGCCTACTTTGCGTTCTGTCAGAATTGAAGGTAATAAGGCTATCCTTGAGTTCGACCATGCAGACGGAGGATTAATCACTTCTGACGGCAAGGCACCGAACTGGTTCTATACAAACTCTTTGCGCAACGGTTTCTTTAAAAGAACAGACGCAGTCATTGATGGGAACAAGGTCATCGTTACCATTAACCCTAAAGTGGATCTACCAATTATAAGGTTTGGATACGATGAAGTTGCACAGCCTAACTTACGTAACAGAGCTGGACTTCCTGCGGTTCCCTTTGAATATAAAGTCCAACGAAAATGATGATAGACAATGAAAAAAGGATTGTGTAAGATAATTGTATTACTTGGTATTCTACTGTTATCAAGTATACATGTGTCAGCTCAACGGTATCATCAAACCATATCTATGAATAAAGAAGGCCTGAATACTAAAAATATCCAGCGGGCCATTGATCGCATGGCTGCCAAGGGCGGAGGTACACTGGTGATTCCGAAAGGCGTGTGGAGAACCGGACGTATCGAACTGAAGAGCGGCGTGAACTTAGATATCCCGGAAGGCGCGGAACTGCATTTCAGTGGTGAGGTTAAAGACTACCAGCCTGCCGTATTCACCCGCAATGAAGGTGTGGAGATGATGTCCCTTGGTGCCTGTATCTACGCAAACGGTGCTGATAATATCTCTATTACCGGCAAGGGGCACTTGGTTGGTCCAGGCCATGGATGCGAGATAGACTCATTGGAAAAGAATGACAACTTTTTGGATAGGATAAAAGTTGAAGTGCCTGTGAATGAACGGCTCTTTGACGGCCGGCAAGGCAGACGCTTTTTCCGACCCGTATTCATCGGACTGATGAACTGCAGGAATATATTGATAGAGGATATAAGCATATCAAAGGGAATCTTTTGGAATATTGTACCGGAATACTGCGACAGCGTGACCATACGGCGGGTGACTATCGACAGCAAGGGTACGCCACGTGGCGATGCCATTGACATCGAATCGACACGGAATGTGTTGATAGAGTACTGCCGGGTGACAACCACCGATGATGCCTATACACTGAAGGCAGGACGCGGCGAGGACGGTCTGAGGGTGAACCGCCCAACTGAAAATGTCATCATTCGCCACTGTTATGCCAATAGCAGTGCGGGCGGCGTATGCATAGGTTCTGAGACGGCAGGAGGCATACGTAACGTATATGTCAGTGACTGTACGTTTGAGGACACAAAGAATGGCGTGTATATCAAAACGAGACGTCCGCGAGGTGGTGGAGGCAGCGGTTTTACCTTTGAGAGAATCCGCATGGTCCGTCCTCGCACTGCTTTCTTTTGGGATATGTTAGGCTCTCCCCAGTGGGTAGGACCATTGGCTGAGCGTTTGCCTAAGCGCGACATCACTCCACTCACACCAGAGTTCCGCGATATTCACTTTAAAGATATAAGTGTGGAGGACTGTGGCCAACTGATACATGCGAAGGGACTGCCTGAGCGCCCAATTACGGATGTATCTTTTGAGAATATAAAGGCCGAAGGCAGCCGACTGATTAATGCAGCTGACTTGCAGGCGACATTTGAGAATGTGAGGTTTAATGGTCTGGAAATAAATTGGAGATGAAAAGACTGATAATAACAGCCTTGGGGCTGCTGATAGGCTTGGGAGTGAATGCAAGGGAAACAGTGCGGCTTACTGACGGCTGGACGGTGTTCCCTGTATATGACGTGAGCAAGAATCCTAAAAAGGAGCATGTAAGCGTGCCGCATACGTGGAATGCCGACGATGTGTTCAGCGGAATGAAATACGAGCGGGGCACGTACGTCTATGAGCGGATGCTGCCCGCCGTGCCCAAAGGCAAACGGGCCTTTCTACGCTTCGGAGCAGTCAACTCGTATGCCGAGGTAGCTGTCAATCAGCAGTTTGTGGGCTGCCATCATGGCGGCTATACGGCCTTCTGCTTTGAGATAACCGACCGGCTTGCGGAAGGCGAAAACAAACTGACCGTTCTGGTCAGCAATGCATATAGGACTGACACTCCACCGTTGGCGGGCGACTTCAACATCTATGGTGGCATCACTCGCCCCGTAGAGCTGATTATCACTGATCAGGAATGTATATCGCCTGTTGACCATTCCTCGTCGGGCGTATATATCCATCAGGATAAAGTAACGAATGAGGAAGCACAGGTCAGGGTCGAGGTAAAAACGCTGGCTAGTGCTGACGCGCAGATTAGGACAACCATCATCGATGCTGCGGGGCAAGTGGTGTGTCAGGGGTACGATTCAGCCTTTATCATTCGCAATCCTAAGCTTTGGGACGGGCGCACGAATCCATATATGTATAAGGTGCGTGTGGAACTGATGCACGACGGCAGAACCATAGACAGTGTAGAGGAGCGCATGGGACTGCGATGGTTCAGCGTTGATGCCGAACAGGGGTTTATGCTGAACGGTCGGCATCTTGACCTACATGGGGTTTGTCGCCATGAGGAGACGAAAGGCACTGCCAGTCTATATAACGAGGAGGCCATGCGGCAGGATGCCCGGCTTATTTACGACATGGGAGCCACAGGTGTGCGTTTTGTCCACTATCCGCACTCGGAGTACGACACCTGGCAATATGACTCGTTGGGCATTGTGGTGTGGAGTGAACTGAATCTAGCAGGTCCAGGCGGTTATCTCTCACCCGGCTACGTTAAGAATCCTGAATTGGAAGCCCACCTGATACAGAACCTGGAAGAGATGATTCTGCAGAACTACAATTCGCCCAGCATCTGCATGTGGAGCCTCTGCAACGAGCTCTCTTTCAAGTACGACGAGCCCGCCACCTTCCTGAAGCAGTTGCATGACAAGGCGAAGGCTCTCGATCCGCAAAGGCTTACCACAATGGCCATCTGCTATGACCAGTCGAGATTCCAACATATCACCGACCTCATCGGATGGAACAAGTATTTCGGTTGGTACAACTCCAAGGGCGGTATTGGTGAGTTTATGGATCAGGCTCACAGGGAAGCTGGCGGTCAGCCCATCGGCCTTTGCGAATACGGTGCAGCCGGCAGCATACGCCAGCATGGCTTCGAGCGCAAGGTGAGCAACCGCATCCATCTGGAGGAATATCAGGCACGGGTGCATGAGGACAACTGGGAACAGCTCGTCAGGCGCCCTTACGTTTGGTGCAAGTTCATCTGGCAGCTCGCCGATAATCCCTCTGCCATTCGTGATGAAGGGGATGAACGGGGCATAAACGACAAGGGACTGGTGACGCGCGACCGCTCAATATGCAAGGACAGCTACTATTTCTATAAGGCCAACTGGAGCGATGCGCCGATGGTTTACATCGCTTCACGCCGTTATGCAGAACGTACGGACAGCGTGACCGACATCAAACTATATACCAACCAGCCGACAGCGACGCTCTACCTGAACGGGCGGCGCATCGGCACAGGCAGGAGCGACGGGCTGGGGCGTATCATCTTCAAGAACGTGGAACTGCAAAAGGGTGAGAACACCATTGAGGCCCGATGCGGCAAGAAGCTTCGTGACAGTTGTGTCTGGACATTAACAGAAAGCAAGTCGCAACAGACTACCGAACAACAAGGAGAAGGTCTCGATGGTGCAGTATAGT